>TARA_R100001163_G_scaffold215_2_pt1 | contig 34066 bp, 58 predicted proteins | sample TARA_R100001163 | Tara Oceans TARA_R100001163 (sample SAMEA2621285) | marine metagenome | biome: marine biome (ENVO:00000447); feature: deep chlorophyll maximum layer (ENVO:xxxxxxxx); material: "saline water (ENVO:00002010), including plankton (ENVO:xxxxxxxx)" | depth 120 m
CAAATACTCTACTATATAATCATCTCCCCAACTGTTAGTCGTTGTTGCGTTGCCCCAATAACTCTCGCTGTATGATTTTCCCCAATTTATTGTATTCGCCATCTTTTTCTTGTCGTTTTAAATATTGTTTTAGTTTCTCAACATTAATCTTTTTCGGTTTATACATCCCCATGATTAAAGAACCCAGCCATGAAAGTTAACATCCTTATCAGGGTACATATCCTCATTAGAATTAGAGTTATATTCTGGATATAACGTCTGATTATAAGTCATGTAATCAATAAACCTTCTAGTATAAAACTCTGCAGTTTCAGATACTTTGTTTGTTAGCATAGCCATCTCTTCCTGTGTTACAGAATCAGCATTCTCACTCCTATGCTTAAATACACCGCCGTTAGATACTTGATACATAGCAAACGGAAGATAATTACTTTGTGTAAACCAAATCAACATAGGTTTAATATATTTTGTCAGTAATGTTTTGTAATTAGCATTTGCTGTGTTATCTATCTGACCGTCTATGATTAGATTTTGCAACTTATTATATAAATCTGTTCCTAAATAGTTTTGTATGTGTGTGTCTTGTGCCACCTCAATAAACTGTATTACTTTATCAGAATCTATATTTCCATCTATTATAGATTTTCTTTTTAAGTCTTTTACGCTAATAAATAATGCTTTTGACATAATCTTAACTATTTGGATAAGCTCCTGAGTTTGGCATATCTGCTGGTCTAACAGATACCTCTGAAGGATTATTAGGTTCTACAAATCCATCTTTTGTTGCTTGATTAACACTAATCTCTGCATCATCAGATACTTTCTTTTTATATACTCTTAACTCCCAGAAATGCTTACAGTTTTTACCACCCTTGTATTTAAACAGAGAATAGTTTCTGCCTTTATGTCCAAGCTTCTTGTTTACTCCTCTGAAACTCATTAGTCCAATATCTTCTTTTCTAAATACAATATTGTCCTGAGTATATAATTCCATTCTCTTACAAAATTCTCTACTATTAGGAGACTTTCTTACAGGCATATAAGCATATCTTACTTTGTATATTCCTCTGTCCTGTTTAGACTTCTTGTTAGGAGCAGACTTAATACCTGCTAAATTATCCAAATTAAAGCCTTTTTCCGAGTCTTTTACCTCTTCGGAATGTATAAGCTCCCAATCGTCAGAGATACGCTCTCCTAGAGCCTCTAATTGCTCCAAAAGGTCATCTCCTTCTTCATCAGTAAAGTCTGTAACTTCCTGTGAACTTAATTTCTCTCCTGTTTCTTCTTCTCTCTTAACTCTTGTAGAGATATTATCTAGCTCTGTAAACTCAATCGGTTGTAGAGTTACAAAGTATAAACTCAAGTATATCTTGTTAAAGTTTAGTATGTCATTAATACCTTCGATAATTCCTTCTTGGAACGGTCTAATAACAATATTGTCCATCAATATAGAAGCAGTTCTTAACTCTTCTGCGTTATTCCCAAACCCTGTATTGTCTTTTATCCCCAAAAGAATAGGAGATACAATACCATGTCCTAACATAATCTTCTCTCTGCTCTCATCAGATAAGAACTGATATTGCGCATGAGCATCTGGTAAGTGAATAGGCTCTAGGTCTGCTTTAGTTTCTATAGATTCGTTAAATGCTAAAATAAATTTACCTGCATTAGAACTGCCACTAAATTTATCATATATTTTTCTTTCAATAATCTCTTGAGTTTCCTCATTAGGAATCCCATTGTTAAAGTTTATTAGTAAGCTAGGCTGTAATCCTTGCTTTATGTTACTGATGTGATAGTTACTTACTTCTTCTTCTAAAGAACAATATTGTAAACATCCATGATAATCAACAGGAGCATAATAATAAAAGCCACTTCTGTAAGGCTTGAATATATATAGCTCTGATTTTTCACTCTTTGCACCATTTCCAAATGTAGGGATTCTCTTGGGTGTGTCGCTTGGCTTTATTTCAGCCCACTTAGGGTGATAGTAATAAGCTCTAATTACCCCTTTAGAATCACACTTCTCTGCTCGTAAACACTCCATAGGAAAGTGTAGTACTTTTATTATTTTGGTTTTAGACTTGTTGTATACTACTTGCATAGCTGCTTGACCTAACATCTTGTAATCATTAGATACTCTCTTTACATCTTTAGGTCTTATTAGCACCTTAAACTTAGCGTACATTTCAGGAAACTCTGCACTATCTGTAGCCTCTAATCCTCTACCATATACCATATCAACAATACCGTTGATACATCTACTGTTAGTAGGTGAGCCTAAATACCTTTCAATAAGTATGTCGAAGTAGTCGTTGTTTTCTCCATAAGAAATCCACTTCTTATTGTAAACCTCTTTTACTTCTGGTATTTCGTAACCAGATAAGTTTACTACTCTTATTGAGTTATTTTTTTCTTTATTAACTTTCATTTCTATATAATATTTTATGGTCAATGATAACTCCTGTATATTTGTTATATTCTACCAATATTATTCCTTTTCCAACAGCCTTTTCTTGTTCGGTTTGAGTATCTGTAATCCTATAGCTATTGTTGTTTTTATTTCCATATATAGGTAATGCTGCAAAAAATGTCTCTCCTGATTTATAAGAAAGACTAAATGTGCTTCCGTCTGACAAAGTAATTGAGGTCGGCTCAGTAACAGGAGTAATATCATCTTTTAACAATCTTAAAAAAGCATTGTAACCTAAATTTCTTTCATATAATGTTTCCCCTGTAATAAAAGGTGTAGTATTGTTGTTTCTGAAATCTAGATAAAATCCTCTATGCGCAGTAGTTAAAGTTATTCTTTTATAAAAATAATCATTATCTAATAAATTTTGTATTTCTGTTGCTTTGTTATTAAGAGTAGAAATAGTAACTAAACTTCCTGTTTCTGCATCACCTGACCACTCCTTACCTTTATGGTTTACATCAACATCATCATAGTCAGTTACAATATTGTTAATAATCTCTCTTTTAGCAAACTTAATTTGTCTTCTGTCAACATTATATCTTACAATACCTTCTGGTTTGTTTCTCCAATCATAAACATGAGTAACTACTCCTGCAGTTACCTTTATAACGTTGTTGTTATAATAAAACCAATATCTGTTTTTTCTTCCATTTGTTGTTCCAGATGCCAGCATAGTTCCTTGATTGTCTGAATAAACAGAATCTCCCACAGAAAATCCTGTGTTAGAGCTATTTATATAAACAGTTACTTCTCTAAAGTTATTTGCAGTAGGAGCAAGAGAACTTATTGTATTTCCTGCTGTTGTTTGAACGCTATCCATAAAAAACCTTAAAGCATATTCTGACAATATAGGGTCGTGTCCTTGAGTATAGCTAACTCCTCCATTTGTATAATCTGCGAGACCGTTTTGAGAATAATATGGAAGCGTTCCATAATTTGAAGGATGAACGTTATTTACTCTAAGAACATCAACAGTTGTATAAGCACTTGCTGTAGAAAAAGTTCCATATTGTGATTCATTCACAGTATATTCTCCAATTATATTTTCACCTTTATTATACTGAGTAGACCCTATAAAATAAAACTCACCATAACCATCATTATCTGTATCGTAATTAGTTCCTTCAGGAACAACTGTTCCTCCACCAGAAATAGAATCTGCTTCAGAAGCGTAGGCTGAAGAGTCGGTGTTGTAGTTGTAAGAACCATCTTCATTAAATATTATATATTCGTCTGAAGATGCTGGTGTTTCAAGATAAGAAACATTAGGATTTATAGTGTATCTTTCTTTAGGATTGTATGGAGCTTGTGAATTTGGAAGAACAAAAAGCTTATCTCTATAAACTAAATTTTTATCTGTGTCATTCGTACACACCTCCATGTTATAATAATAACCTTCTCTAAAGAAAGTATTTAACTGATTAAAGTTTAATTGTAAATAATTGTCATATCTGCTGCTAGAAGTATTTGTAGTGTTTGTTGTTTGACCTGTTCCATCTTCTATTAATGTAATATATAAAGAATCTACAGCTAAAGTTTTAGGAGAACTTGTGCCTGTATAAGAGATGTTAGATTCTCTTGGAATTATTCTTAATGATTGAGATTGACTATTATTAGTAATTATCATACTATGATAACGTAAAAACTGTTTTTTGTTTTATAATAAAAAAGGGTAGACCGAAATCTACCCTTTTAATTGAATAATAATAAAGGAAGTATTATTCGTTACTCATATTAGAAGTCTGTACGTCAAATCCTGATGAACTACCTGCTGCTACTAAAGTACTTAGTATAAATAAAGACGGAAGAACTTCTCTTCCCTCAAAAGAAATTGTATAACCATATAAATCTCCCATTGCACCACCAGTAGATGTATTTACAGATACCTCTACTCCGTTTTGCGCTCCTGCCATTCTAAATTTACCATTGTAGTCTTCAATAATAATATGAGGTCTACCGTAAGATAATAACTTTAATTGCATCATAGTCTCAGCATTCTGAGCTTTAATCACAAAACTTCCTGATTGTGTCCAGAAAGATGTTCCGTTATCTCTTGAGTTTTCATTAGTTTCTTCAAACGTATTGTTGTCTCCTCTTACTTCAAACTGGTAAACGTTTACTGCAGCAGCTAATGTGTCTACTTGACCATTAAATGCAGCATCTGTTGGAGGTTTTGTAGCACTATCATCCATACCAGCATACATAGCAGAGCTATAGTTAGCAATGTATAAGTTTTTAATACCACCTACGGATTCTTTACACGCTTCTAATCTGCCTTTTGATATATCACAAGCCATAATTTAATTGTTTTTATTAAAAAAGGGTAGGTAGAATTTCCACCCACCCTGTTTTATTGTTAATACTTATCTAACTATTATGTATAGTAAACGATTTCTGAACCTAATCCGTACTGTACACCAGCAGTATATCTCATAACGATTCTTACGTTTTGAGAACCATCTAGGTCTGCCATGTCAATAACTTTTACTTCATTGTGGTCTGATAATAAACCAGTACCGAAGTATAAGTTAGATTTTTGAGCTGCCATTGCATCATTATCAGGTAATCCGTTAGCTACGAATAATTTAACACCATCAAAAGATAATGAACCATTATTCCACCATTGTGTACCCATATTGTTTGTACCTGCAGCACCTAATCCAGAAGCTCCAAATCCACCTAAAGCTCTTACATAAGCTCTAGCAATGTTTTGAGACACATAGATGTATAAATCTTCTTTTCCATAGATAGTAGAAGGAATAGCATCTACAATCTTACCAAGCTCAGCGATTACATTAGCAGCAGTTACAGTTGTTCCTGTTACGTCTACTACGTCTGAATCAGCAGCAGCTAATACTGTGAATCCGTCAAACTCACCAGCAGTAGCGTTAGCACCTTGCCAGATTGCGTGTTCGTTTTTCTCAGCTACTTTAGCGATTACATGAGCTAATAAGAAATCTTGGAAATTCTTAGGTAATGTGTCAAATGCAGAATATCCCATAGAGACAGCTTCCCAATCTGAGACGAAGTCTTTCTTACATAACTGTAAGTTTACTTGGAATTCTTCTGGCTGAATAATTCTTTCTGTTAATGTAACAGAAGAAGTAGCAGCGAAATCACAAGAAGCGTTAGCAACTAGGTCTCCAGTAGCTAATTTCTTAATGACTTCCTTAAATTTAATGTTTGGTTTTACTTCGATTCCACCATTATCAATAGTAGAAGAAGAAAGAAGAGCTGCAGCGATATACTTGCCAGCAAATTCTCCTGCGTAAGTACTTGTTATACTTGTTGTTGTTGCCATAATTAATTAATTAATTGTTAAATAATTTGTTAAATACTCTTTGTTGTGTCGTCATAGGACGATTTTGAGAATATAAATTCATTGGTTTTGAATCTACCTCTGCTTCAGGTGAATGAGAGATTGCTTCAGCTTCTTCAGAAAGTTCAACTTTGTCTGAGCTTAATTCTTCAGGTGCATCAGAAGCTTCCTCCTGACCCATTCCATCCATCATTTGCTCATACATAGCTTTAAATTCAGCTACTACTTTGCTTAATTCCTCTTTAGTAGCATAAATTTCTTCTGGTGCTTCTTCAATTACTTCTTCTTCAACTTGTTCTTCAGCTAATTCTTCTGCAGAATTTTCTTCTACTGTTTCTTCTTGAGCAAGTTCTACCTGCTCTTCAGTAACTTCCTCTTTAACTTCAGCAGAAAGCTCCTCTTGTACAGGAGTCTCTTCTTCAGTATCAGCAGAAAGTAATACTTCTTTGAACTTTTTAATAATTTCTGTTGCTTTCATAAATAATTATTTAATTTGATAACGATTAATAAAATATCTGTTTCATTTTCAAAGTTACGGAGTTGTGCCTTGTCCTGTTAAAGCTCCGACACCTTGTGCTTGTAAACTTCCATCACAGCATTTACTGCTGTAAGTTCCGTTTTTGCATAAACAGCCTCTCTTTTTGCCTGTTGGACTTGTTCTACTTGGTGTTTTTTTCATCTACCTTGTCCTTTATATTTCTTTTTATATCCCTTTTGTCCTACACTTGCATTCTTGCTATGAGGATGAGACTTTCTCTTGTTCTTTCTATATGTGCTTACTGCTTTTCTAGGCATTAGAAAGCATTTCAGATAAAGACTCTATCTTTTTTAAAGCCTCTAGCTCTTCAGAGTCTATTTCTTCTTTTACACTTTCTCTTGGTCTTTCATCCAACTTGTCTGTAAAAAACCCCTCAATACTAAAACCTTTTACCTTGCCTTCTTTTACAAACTCTTGCCATATCTGGTCGTTGTTTACCTTAACAGATACCATCCAAGTTCCTACAGGTAAATTAAGATTGTACTTAGCAGACTTGTCTTTCTTCTCATCTTCTATAATCCAGCTTTCTACTACGCTTAATCCTTTTAACTCTACATCATGTTCTAGTGTTGAGTTATTTTGTTTACCCTTCGTTAGAAACAGCTCAGATGCTCTTCTAACAGTGTCTTTAGAGAAATAGATAAAGTATTCTTTATCTCCACTTTGTCTAAATATCTTTTTGTCAGGTATTAATGCAGCACCCATTAAGATTCTTTTTTCAGAATCTACTTCTGCTAATTGTATTTGTTGTTCTTTAAGAGCAATAAAGTCTTCTTCTATTGCTGGATATTCCACTATAGATATTGCCTCTATGCCAGCAAAATCATTGTCTTCGTCTATAAATAGCTCTATAATATCTTGTTCCATACTTTGATAACGATTTTTATATTATTTGTTTTATATTAATCACCAAGTGATGCACCTGTTGATATTTCTAAATCTAATTCTTGTTGTGATGTAATCTGACTGCTTACAACAAAAGCTTGTATTGGTTCTTGGAATTGTGCGCCTACTGCTTCTGCTAATTGATTAGTTCCTGTAGTTCCTACTAAATTAAAATCAAAGGTTCTACCACCGCCAGCTCCTTCTGCTCCTCCTGCTCTTCCACCACCAGAAGCTATTGACCTTTTACCTCCTTTTATTGCCGTAGCCAATATTGCTGCAATAGATATTCCAGCTCCAACTTTAGTCATAGTTATATCTTTTCCCATAGCTGCAGCATCTATAGCTTTAACTGGGTTTGGTATTGAGATACCCATAGGCATAGTTATGAATGGAGGTATTAAGGCATGGGCAGCCATCCTTGCAGCTATACTTTGTGATGCAGCAATAACCACTTCAGCTATTGCAGCTCCTTTTTGTACAACTAATGATAATGTTGCTAATTCTTCACTTCTTTTACCTAAGCCAGCCAAAACATCACCTATTCCAGTAACAAAACCTACATATTCCATTTGAGCTTGCATCTTAAGGTCTAACAAAAGCATTTCATGCTCAAACTCTTGGTCTTGCAAATCCATCCTCATCATAGCTATCTCGTTTTCAGCTTCAATCCTTTCCATATCACTCATGTTTCTATGCACCAACATTTCCTCTCTATGAGCTATTTCATCCTCCAATATTTTATTGTTAGACTCAGAAGCTTGTATTCTAGCTTCATCATAAAATAAAGCTCTTGAATCTAAATATCTTCTTCTTAAATCAAACTCCATTTGTTTAGTCTCGTCATAACCTTCTATTAAAGAATCTAAGTCAAAAATAGGGTCAAACTCAGGCTGTTTAGCATCACCATTGTTACCTCCTGAAGAACCTCCAGTTTTAACAAATGTAAAGAAGTTAGAAAGCTTATTTTCTTCTTTCAATAATCTTTGTATGCTTAAATTTAAGCCATCTAATTGCATTGCCAGAGGGTTTCGTTGTCTTAAACCACCTCTTTCTATAAATTCACCACCACTTTCTTCTATTTGCCTTTGAAGTTCTATTGCTTTTTCTGTTTTCTTTTCAAGCTCATCTCTTGTTTTTATAAACTTCTCATACACTTTTATAAGCTTCATTACAGTAGCAGGGTCTTTCTTTTGTTCTTCTGAAAGCTTTTGAAACCCACCTCTAAAGTCTTTGTATTTTTTATTTAATATCTCTACTGCTTCATTCAAACTTAAAACACCAGTATTTAATCCTTCTATCGCTCTTAAATTCTCTGTTATTGGTTTTGTAAGTGCAGTAAGTTTTTCCAAAGAAGTTATTTGTCTGTCTATTTCATCTGTAGCATCACTTGTTTTATCTTTTGCTTTATCTTGCTCCATACTGAATCTTTCTAGCAAAGCAATTACTCCCTGAAACGCTAATATTAAACCAAGAGGACCCATCATGGCTGACCATATTTCTTTAAAACCAGCAGACAAACCTCCTGCTGCTCTAGTAGTAAACACTAAGTTTGATACTAACTGAGAAAGGTTGTTTGCCATACCTCTAATACCGTAATTCGAGTCAGATATAGTACGACCAAGTTCTAATACTGTTGCAGTTGCACCTCCAGAAGCATTAGAAGTTCCTTGCATATTTGTTTGTACACTTTTAAGCTCTTGATTAAGCTGTTTAGTACTCATTGTAATCCCATCCATAGATGCTTTAGCCTGATTACCTTGAACCTCAATAGTTATTATTTTCTTTACTGATGAATTAGTTGCCATTACTTATTTCGTTTTATTGCGTTTTTAAATTCTTTCCAATTAGTAGGAGCTAAATATTTACCTTTGGCTATCTTTATATCCTCGTCATCTATATGCCAATCTGCTGCTCCTAATAAATCTATTATATCCCTTATCATTATACTTCGTTTATTAATTCTAAATCTGCTTTTCCTGTATTAATATTCATCTTTATTGAGTTAATCTTGTAGCTTTTGCCTGATAAAACAAACCTGTCGTTTAATTTCATCTTAATAACTATATCTATAGGCAGAATAGCCTGAAACTTACTTAATCTTGACTTTTCGTTGTATATAGGAACTATATAGTTAGAATAATAATTCTTAAATAAACTCTCAGAATTAACTTGCGCAAAATATTCGTCTGATTCTTCACCAAAATGTATGGTTTGAAGGTTAGTACCTAGTGTTGTTGTTAAGGTGTTTGCTGGTCTTATGTATTGCGTTATAGTATCATTGTCAGATGTTTTCATTTCGTATGATGAAGTAGTGCTGTGTTTATGACAATAAAAAACCAAAGGCTTTCCTAACACAGGAAACTCATCTTTGTTTACCATCCAACCCCATTGTACAGTAGTTTTTTCTGTGTCATCTGACTGATTAGTCATTCTCTCAAACATAATGTGTTCAAACCCTAATTTAACCTCGTATTTCCCTCCATCAAACGCTAAAGGGTTGTTTATGTCAGCACTTCTGTTTGTTAGCTTCTCATTTCCAAACTCATCATTTGTTATTTCATTACTGTTTATAATAGCAAATGTAGAAGGGTCTTGATAAAGAAAGTCTATTTCTGAATATATATTTGCTTTACTAACTGTATGTTTATCTGTATATAAATACTTGTCGATAGAATAACTAACTCCTTCAGAATAAAAGGCATCTACAGTCATTACTTTTATTTTGCCAAAATCAGCATTTGTTGTTCCGTTTGCTAATATCCTTCTATCATCATAAAATGCTGTCAAGTTAAACATCTTAAATATAGATGTTAAGAAGTCTATAACTTTCATTTTAGGCATATTATCTACCACATCTAATCCTGTAGATATAGTGTTTGAACCCCCACTATTAAAAGTATAGTTTGCGTCATACCCAACTTCACTAGCACTACCAGAACCTAAGTCAACTTCTCTAACTGTTTTTGTTATTGCTAAGGAATTAACTTTAAAAGAAGTAATACCTCCTTGTGTTTTCACTTTAAATACAGGTGTAAATGTTTGTGTGCCAAAATCAGTGCTATCCTTTCTTATTACAAATGTTCTTGCCTGAGTACCTGTTATATCTGTAGCGTTAGAGGTAGGTGTGATTAAATTACCTGTTTGTGTATCTAGTAACTCTAAGGAATAAAAACCTGTTCCTGCAGGAGTTATTGAAATAGTATAATTATAGTAGACCTCTACGGTTTCAACTATTTGGTCTGTTAAAGATGTAACCAAATCTTGATTACTGTTACTTCTAGGGTCTGGTTGACCTGTAGGCGTAGTATTTGTAAAAGCATAGTCATCTAAGTCTATAGAAAACACACTTTCTGCTATTTGATTGGCTAAATCCCCCTTTTCTCTATGTAGCCATAAATATAATTGATAAAATTCATTATTAGAAGTACTAAAAAAGTCATTTGTACCATTTTTAGTAAAAGTAAGACTGTATTTGTCTTCTATCCCTAATATTATGTGGTATAAACGAATAGCTGGTTTTAAATCTACTATTTTTATACCATTACCAGTAGAATAAACTTTTACATTCCTAGACTCCACATCCTCGTTTAGCACAGGTGAGTTACTACCAGAATCCCAATAGTAATGAGATTTACCACTAATAAAAGGATAGCATAAATCACCTGCAGTAGTTCCTGTGTTACTTACCAAACTACCACTTGATAAATTATATCCATTAGTAAATCCTGTTTGTGCGTTTGCTGAACTATAAACTTGATTGAATTGTGCTAGATAAGCATTTGGATAGTTGGCTAAATCATCTAAATCGTCATCACCAAACAATCTCTTTAGGTTTACTGTTTTACCATAGAAAATAACTTTATAAGCATAAGGAAGTTGCTTTTTCATGCTTACACTACTTAAACTTATAAATCCTTCTCTATAGTCTTGCCCATTTATCTTAATTAGAGCTTCTCTTTTTACTCTAGCATCATATCCTCCATCTATATCAAAGTTATAGTAATGTTTAAATACTTTGCTATTTGGTTTACTAGCTGGAATGTTAAACTGTTGAGTGTAATCAGTAAATACCTTTGCAATATCCTTTATGTCCTGCAAAGAGTTGGTTATGTTGATAGATTGTTCTTCAAATAAGTCTAATCTTTGATAAGTTATAGCTTCTCCATAACCTGCTGTATTTATATATAGCTCTACTTCTCTACGCATTATCTAACAGTATTGATTTTATCGTATGCAAATTCTATTTGTATTGTGTAATTGATTAATTTGTCGTTTAATCTTGTTCTAAATGATAAATCATTAGATGTAGCTTTTACAGGTAGTGTTTTATTGTCGTATTCTATCCAGATTCTTTCGCTTAGCATCATTTGTTTAAACACTTCGTTATATTCTTCAGGATAAAAACCTGTATTTAGTGTTAAAGACTCTTTTGCGTTTACATTAAAGGTCTTATACTGATGCTCGTAAGTATTATAAGAACCATTGCTTATAATATTAGACCTAAACTCTTCTTCTGTCTTAGAAATAGACAAGTCGCTACGCTTAAACATCCATAAATCTTGATATGCACCAAATTTGTTTATAAATGTCAATTTGTAAGGATTAAACTTACACTCCTCTATATTTTGTACGGTTATAACATTTACGCCTTCTGTACCACTAACATAAACTGTATCTGCAGGATAAACTCCTATTTGACTTAAAAAAGAATCAAGACAACTAGAGTCTTCAAAAGTACCTCCATCCAATAATACTCTGTCCTCATAACTGTCTACGCCTGCAGACTCGTTGCTTATATAAAGTATTTGATTTTGTATCGTATATGTTCCTGATGGACTAAATGTATGTATTTCTTCTCCGTTACTAAAGAAAGATACGCTTGTTGTGTTTGTAGGGTCTATGGGTATTCTTAAAGGAGCATCATCTGGCTTTAATATAGTTGTGTTTGATTGTAAGTACCCTTGTTCAAATTGTGGATTAGCTCCGTCCTCGAAATATCCAAATCCATCATAAGCTCTAACTCCATAAACAGGACTTCCTACTGTAGAACCACTCGCTGTTGCTTGTGTAATCCTATAATCTGCAAATATTGTTGTTGCTTCTGCTTCTGTTGCTCCTGTGTTTGGATAATTACCGTTAAATTTTGCATTAATGTAGTCTTTTATTAAACTACTTATCTCAAAATTAACTTTTGCATCTACTGCTGTAGAACTTAGTATATAAGTAGGAGTGCCAAATGAAGTATTTGCAGCTCCATGATAAATAATTAATTCTAGTTTTGCACTTGTCAGCCCTGTAGCTGATACATTGATAAAGTATGGGCTTCTTGCGTTTATTTTAGCCATTTGTTTTTATTTTATTTAATTCTTCGTCTAAACCACTCACCCAAGCTGATAGTAAGTCGTCATCAAATTCGTTTAATACATTATTTACTGCTCTGTCTATAAAGTTACTTCCAGAATAACCAAATCTTTTTATAGTACCTTGTTCATAAATACTTTGAGCAATAGCTTTTGCTGATTCCATCCTTGTTTTACCGTTTTGTGGATTTATGCCTCTTATAGACATCCATTGAAGTATGTCTTTAGCAAATCCTTTAGGAACTCTAGCAAACTTTCTCCTTCCCTCGTCTACAGTCATTGCATAGTCAGCCATAAATATTTCTATATTTGTGCCTACTATCTTATAGTACATGGTGTCATGCAATTTGTTAGAGGCTCTTAATGTCTTGCCATTTTGTGGCTTACTTAAATTAGCTCTAAGCCTTTCTACAGCTTCAGAGCCTAATCTTTCTAATGCTCTCTCAATTAATTGCTCACGATTCATCAGCAGATACTTATATCATTAATCATAACAATATCTACTTCTGCTTCCCAACCAGCTAACTCATTCTCAAATCTCTCTTTAAATGGCTGACAACTCATTGTGTCATCTACCTGCAGCTTATCAGCTCTTAGATTACCTCTTTTTAGTTTAGAGAATATTAAATTCATTACCTGTAATTGTGTGTTTAGTACATCCTGTAGGTTATTGTTTCCATAAAATACATCTTTTGAATATTGCTCTTTATTGTAATCTATTATGTCTGCACATAATATCTGCAATGTAAATGTAATAGATTGTGAATCTATAACTGCATTAGAGATGTTTAGGTGAGTAATAGGAAAAATATCTGTTTTGTCTAAGTTGACTTCAGTAATATCTCCAAAGCTAACTGTGTTTACATGATTGTTAGCTCTTAACTCATCCTTAATCTTGTCTAGTAAGTCGTATACTTGTGTCATATTTATTTTCTATGTGCCTTCTTTATTAAAGCATTCTCTATTCTTGTTTTATCCTTTATATATTCTAAGTACATTAGACAGGTGTGTACTGGTAGTTTTGTAGCTTGGTCAATCTTTGCTGCATCTTCTTTAGCGATTGTAAATATTGATTGATACCAACCCCATTTTTTTCCAAAGTTTGCTTGAGCTGAGGTGGAAGTTCCTTCCCCTTCAACTGCTGCTGTAAATAATCCAGCGTATAGCTTGGTAATTTGCTCCCTAAACGATAAAAAAAAACCATAGCACCTATCGCTACATTAACTGGCATATCTAACATTACATCAGAATATTTATGACTGCCTTCATAATCCATTACCCTATAGAACTCATTCTTCTTAAAGATGACTGGTCTAAACAATACAGCCATTGCTTTGTGCATTTTATCCCAATCTGAGATATATTTATCCAAATCAATAAACTCACCAAATGTCATCTCGTCTAGCTTTGGTATAAAACCAAACTCAACAACCGTCTCTTCTCCATACTCATCTGTGGCTGACATACTAAATCTAGGTACTAAAGGTGTCTCTTCCTTAAAACACTTGTTTATTACATCAATAGCGAAATCAAAGTTGTTTAAGGGAATCTTAAATGTATCTTCAATCTCTAATCCACAGAATATCTGCAGCATCTTTGTCTTTATATATACCTCATCTTCCTTATCCCACTTATCTAGTATCTTTAGATACTTTTGATACTGTCTAAGAGTTATTCCTGCCAATGTTTGAGGTATAGACAGTTTATATTCCTTTATCATACTATGATAACGAAAATCAACACTTTCTGTTTTTTGTTAATAAGTTGTTTACGGAAGAATAAAACAAAAATTAAAAATATCGTTATCTTTATACAAGTAGTTGCAAATCTACATAAGTTGCCACACTTCAATACCCTAATAAATACGGATGATTGTTGGAACGTGTACTCTAAATCTCCTTGTGAATGGCAGTACTAAATCCTTTGTTGTTTTCGTAGTCGCCCTAGTACTATTCCATACAACGAGTAAATAGCTAACCAAATATCTAGCAAATATTATTTAAAATAACATTTATTATAGGTGGGCGAATAATACCTTCCCAATACACTTCCAATTATATATATATTTTTATAATATGAGTTTTAGATAAATTCGTTTTGGATGAAATCATTAGAATGGACAACTCCACCTGCCAAACATTCAATTTACGTCAAAAGCATATAATAAACATCTAATTTAAACATATTTACAGACGTTTTAAGAGATGTTTATAAATTATATGTATGAAGATACTTGATGAGGTGTAAAGTATGCTTAAATGAGCTTAAAATTGTTTGTTATTTCACAGCTATTTACAGGCGTTATAAATCAATAACTTACAAAAAAGATACATATATATAAGAGATATAAAAAAAGCCCTTAAACATAGGTTTAAAGGCTCTTTTCGGACTAACTAAATATAAAACAAACTAAACTATTTTATTATTTTATTGTTCCTGTTGTTGTATGTGTTCACATATATTATTATAAATCTTTGGATAATATAAATGTAATATATCAACGATTTCACTATCTGTTATTTCCATGCTCTATTAATTTAAGTTGTTTAATATATTTGTTGTATTCTTTATTAAGTAAATCAAAATCAAAATATATTTTATTATCTTCTTTAGTGTAATAAACTGGTAAAGATAAAGCAGAGGGAATAAAGTTTTTATTTCTCATTAGTATAATATTTGTGTTACTTTCATACATAGAGTAAAGAATGTAATAAATAATATTATAAATAAAATTATTTGTCTGCCTTCGTTTTCTCTTTTTGTTTTCTTTATTCTTTGCCTCATTAATTGGTTAAACTCTTGCAGAGTTAATACTTCAATTTGTTTACCATAATGAACGCAAATTTTGTTTGTCTCTAGTAGTTTTATTTCTGTAATTTCTTCCATAATTATTTATTTTAATTTTGCAACTGCTTTCCAGTGGTCGACTTCGTTTGTTAGGTCGCATACTGTATTATTAAGTTTCTCAATCTTTTTATCTCTAATTGAAATCATTTCTTTCGCTCTTCTATCATCAATATTAATACCTCTTATTAACATTGAATTAAGTTTTTTAAGCTCTTGAATTGTTTGTTTTAGTCTGTTAATCCTTGCAGATAATGACTCTTTGTATAAATCTTGTTTTGTATTTTCTTTCATGTTTATTTGTTTTAGTTGTTTATATAAATTGTTTAAATTCGTTTAACTGCAAATCAAATTTTGTTACATTCAATTTGTTTAGCTTATTAATTACAGGGTTTAACGTTTTGGAAACATGAACACACTTTGAATTAAAAAATATTGACCATTCATTTTTATTAAATTGTATGTGTCCAATATCATCAGAATTAGTTCTAAAATCAATAGCGGGTGTTTGCCCTGTGTTTAATTTTGTTTTAATTGTGTCGTTAATAAATTTTTTCATTGTTGTTTGTTTTAGTTGTTATAGACGCCCGAAGGCGTTTCAGATATTAAATCTTCATCAGTATAACTTTATTAAAATGATGCAGTAACGAAGCCGTTTAAAGCCCATTGACCGACAACAGAAACTAGACCGAACATAACAACACTAAAAATTGTTAGTTGTACTTTTTCAAATGTGTCTAATTGTTTAAATGTGTTTATTTGTTTGTTAATTGTTTTCATGTTTTTTGTTTTATGTTATTAATTATTTATAGTACAAATATAAACAATTTTGTTAATATCTACAACTTTAAATGTTAAAGTTTTGTTAAAGAAATGTTAAAGTTTTGTTTTTTCTATAAATAAGTCGGTATATCCTTTTTCATGCCACTCAATAAAATTTATTTCAGCATCTAACAAATTATCAAAGTGGTTAGAAATGCCACCAACCCAAACAACATATTTATATTTTATATCTTTTTTCATATTATTAAAGTTTTATTCTTCTTCTTGCCATGTTCCACAATCGGAGCAGTAAGAATCTTTTATTAATTGGTTATATGTAACCTCTTTACTATTACAATTTTTGCAAGTTTCCTCATTATTAAATTTTATATTGTAATCCTTTAGCCATTCTTTAAATTCATTTTTATTGTATAAATTATAAAAATCTTTGTCATCATTTCTTAACTGAAAAAACTCTGTTTTTAATTTTTCTTTTTTACTCATATTATTAAAATTTTATTTCTGTTCTTTGTCCGTTCCATTTCTCACCATCTAAAAACCAACAGAAATTTTTCTGATAAATACCAGCGTGTCCGATATGGTTTAATATTCCATTTAATCTTTCTTTGGTTGTATTGCTGAACCAACCACAATTTGAAATATATAATTTATTATTTTTCTTTTCTGCTATTAGGTTATGATGCAAATAAAATTTATCATCATTTACAAATGTGTTATTGTTTGAATAATTGTAATTATTAAAAAATGCTTTTACTGATTCTTTAGTTATTTTTCTCATGATTGTTTTTTTATTCTTTTGTTTTGTTGTTTTACTTGTTTGTTAAACTCTTTTTTTGTTAAGTAAATAATATTATCTAAATCAAAATATAAATTTATTATATTAATAACTAAATAATTGTTTTCATTACTTAAATGTAACTCTCCATCTTGCGCCCAAATTGTGTGCGTATCGTGTAAATACATTGTTTCTTTTTTTTCTTTGCTCATTGTTTTAGTTTTTAAATTATTCTTTCGTGTACTCTTTTATAATATTGTTTAATGTTTTTTATATCTTCTTTTAGTTCTTCATTTGTCATCTTTGCAAGTTTTAAAGCGTCTTTAATTGTTTCGATTTCATCACTTGCATAAAGAATAATAAAATCTATTAATTTTTTTCTGTCTGTCATTGTTTTATATTTTTAAAATGGTAATAAATCGTATTGCTCAATATAATTATTTAAATATTGCTCAACCTCTTTTTTTATGTCGTGTAATTCCTCGAATGAATCAAAATTAAATTCCAAATCACTGACTAAAATATGCGCATAATGATTGAAGATAAAATTTACTACAAATTCCGAATTAATGTTTTCGGTTGGCATTGCTTCGCCTGTCATGTCTTTATATAATTTACTTGCGAAGCTGATAACGTCCCAAACGTTACACCCTGATTCATTTATAAAATGATTACATTTAGAATAATATATCATTGAATAAACTTCATCACTTGTAATAAATTCAAAATCTGTTGCGCCTTCGTAATCATCAAGCGAATCAATAACGCATTCTAATACATGAAGTTTGAATTGTTTTTCTATGTTACTATACATTTTTATTTTGTTTTAATTGGTTAATAATACAAATATATAAACAATTTTGTTAATAAACCAAATAAAATATAATATTTTTTTTACACCTATTATAAGCGCGTGCGCGCGTATACAAAAAATATTTCACACTACAAAAATAAAATTGATTTTGTTACTGGCTTTTTTTCTGGCTAAAATTGGGGAAAGTTTTGCAGGGACACAGGCGCAAAAGTTGGGGGATAATGTTAAACAGCTTACCCTTCATGTTAAACAGCCCTCATGTTAAACACCTCCATGTTAAACAAGAGACCCTTAATGTTAAAGGTTCATGTTAAACAAAAATTTTTTATCCGATAGCGAAAATTTTTTTATCGAATAACATATTTTCCAGAATTTACTCCTTGAACTAAATATTGTAAGGAATATCTGATTGCATCTACAAAGTGATTGTACTTGTCTATTGGTTTCTGACCTCTCTCATGCCAAACATAATTATTAAACTCTCTAATTATATTGTGTGAGTTTCTCTCTACTATTATCTCATAGTCTTGCATCAAAGCAATACCTGATAAGATACTACCTTTCTTCTTTATGGTTGGTCTTATGTTTAGACCTGTGTTTTTTAATTCTTTTATCAATCTAGGCTCAGAACTATCACAAATGATTAAATCTGCTCCACACTCTTTTCTATTCATAAAAGCTATATCTGACGTAGAAAGTGCTGTTTTACCAAATATCTCTTTTACATACACTTTTCTGACCTCTCTGTCTACAGAGACCTTTACAAGCGTTGTCATGTCCATAGAAAACCCAAAATCCTGCCCATAGCAAGTTAATTCTGTTTGTGCAAACTCTCCAAGCTTCCAGTTTCTAATTATTGTTCCTTCAGCTTTCTCCATCCAACCTCCTAAAATAATATGCTCAAACTTAGAAGGAGTTCTACGTTTCATATCCATTATCTGACTAATAAATGATTCGGATAAGTTCTTCTTGTTGTCTTCATAGGTAGTGTGAATGTATGTAACATCATTTGTAACACCATTGTAACCTCCTTTAATATTCTTATACAAAAAGAATCTCTGATATATCCAATGCTCTTTTGTAGCTGGGTTTAATATTAAAATACATCTGTTTTGTTTACCTTGTGTACGAATAGAGAAGTCAATCTTGTTAAACACATCCTCTTCTAAAAGCTCTTCAGCTTCATCTACAACGAATGTAGTTACACCATTTAAAGATTTAAGAGCTGCAGTTTGATTACCTGATGAGGTTCTTATACCCTTAAACATTATAGAACTATTTGTCTTTAAGTTTATTATCTCATCCTTAGTAATTCTAAAATCACTATGAACATCCATCAAGTCTATCTTCTCAATAAACTCAGGTATAATAGAAGTGTTGGCTGATGTTAAAGTATATCTAGTAAATAGAATCTTATGTCCATGCTCATAGGTTAGGTTCAATAGAAACAGAGCAGCACCAAAACTCTTACCACTACCTCTACCTCCTGTAATTATAAAGTATCTACTATTAGATTGAAACAAAGGTATATACTTTGTATGTAGATTTATGTTACTGTTCATCCTCTGGTGTTACATCTATAACATCATCTTGTATTTTCGATTCCTTGTTGTTAAAGAAGTTGATTACAGGTACTTGAACCTTCTTGCTACTATTACTATCATTTATACTATCTGATGGTTTACCATAAGCATACTCCATTAACAGTTTCATGTGAGTAAAGTTCTTCTTACCAAGCTCAGCAAGGTGCTTAAACGCCTCTTTCTCGCTTCCAAACACTTCTTTCATAGCATTGGTCGCATAAGAAGAGATACGGTCTCTCTTGGCTTTATTTTGCCTTGCAGGTACTAGCTTCTTTATCGTAGATATTGGCTTAGGCTCAAGTCTTTTGTTGTTCTTTCTTCCGTCTGTTCTCTTGATTTCTTGAGACCTATTCTTTTTAGCTCTTGACATATAATGATAACGATTATTTTGTATTATGTTTTTTGTAAAGCTTTAAGTAAACACCTGCAATGCCTTCTTGTACAGTCTTCTTGTTATACTTTTCTTGTATGATAGCTCGCTTGTTACCTTTCTCTACAACTATATTATAAGTACTATTATCTTTTGTTACTGGATATATAATAAAGTCATTAGCAATACACCATTGAACTGCATCTGGGTTTAGTACTTTTATCTTACGCATAGGTCTTAATCATATCAACCATTGCCTTTACTCTAACCTTTGCAGTTTCTATATGTTGTTTAGGAACTTCCCTTACAATGTCAACCAGCTCTCTATGTTCATCAAATGTTTTTACCTTTAACAACTTATCATATTGTTTTCTCAAAGCATTATAGTTTTCCTTTAAGTAAGCTAAGTCTTCTTGGTCTCTAATACTTTCATATATTTCTTTATACAATGGCTCATGTGTTACCATCTCTGGGAATACATTCTTAATAGCATGAAGAACTGTAGCATGGTTCACACCAAGTGTGTCTGCTATCTGCTGTAATGTTAAAGTTGTTTTCTCTTTACACAACTTAAAGTATATAGCTCTTGCATAAACTAATTCTCTTTGTCTTCTTCTAGTTGACAAGTCTTGCATAGTAGCTTGTTCAACTTCCTTTCTTATTTTTTCTATCATCCTCTATAAATTTTATATTATTCTTTATTTTATCTTCACTCATTAGTTTAGCCAAGTCAACTGACAAGTTAAACTTATAAACTTCTAACGCATTATATATGCCTGCACATTCTAAATACATCTCCAACTCCTCGTATTGTTTTAAGATAAGCTTTATCTCATCAACACTTGTTCCCTTCTCTAGCTCATAGGTTGTCAAAGCAAAGTACTCTGCAATCTTAGAACTAGATAAATCATCTCTCATTCTGTTCTTAGTCTAAGTAAATTATAACATTGTATATATTTTAATTTTGCTTTCTGTTTATATATTTCTTTAAACAACCCATATACTTTTTTAGTAAATTGATAATGAGTTGTACATTCTGCAAACAACTTCTCTGCATACTTCTTACCATAACCTTTACAATAGTTTACATTGTCTATTGTATCACCTACAATCATTTGTGTGTAGAAATTGTTTAGAGCTTCTACCTCTGATACATCATACATACATTGATGATTGTAATGATAGTTGTATATTAAAGCTGGCAGTTGCATATAATCTTTATCTAATGCTAGTATCACTACATTGTCTCTGCCTTCTTCTTTAGCTATATGATTCCAGTATCTAGCAACTAAGTCATCTGTCTCAACACCACAAGCTTTGATACCATTATATTTTTCTGTAACATAATTATGTATCTCCTGTAATATTAAAGGAAGCTCACTTCCCTTTCTATTAGCCTTGTAGTTATTGTCTAATAGTTTTCTAAAATTTCCACTACTATTATTAAAAGTAATAACTGAATCAATATCATAACGACCATATAAGTTTGTTAAAATGTTATCGAAAGAATCATCATACTCTTTCTTTGCTTGTTCTAAATCACCATCAGCTCTAAAGCATGAAGCCCACACCAAACTATCTGCATCAAACAATACGGTCATGATTACTTATATGATGTTCTTCTTGTATCGTTTATAATGTTTCCTTCTGGGTCAAAAATAGTGTATCCTTCTTTACGCAAAAGAACTATTGCTTTGTTTCTTTCAGCAAGTCTTTGCTGACTTCTGTAAGTTTCAAATATTTGATTTGATATTGCCATAATTATTGTTTTTGTTAAACTAAATCTGAGTGCTGTTCTACAGCTAACTCTTCTAATTGTAATAATACATCTGTATCTAATATGTCTATAATGTTTTGTTTACCACATATTACTTCGTGTATCTGAAAATATCTAGGTTCTGGTGCTTCTAAGTAGCTACCTCTAGAACCAGCTTCATAATACCCTCTTAATACTAATGTAACTGAATCGTAAATTACTGTTGCTTCTTCCATTGTTTTATTCTATTGTTATTTGTTTTTTTTCTATTATTTCTCTCTCTACACCTTGCTTGATAGCTAATACTTCATCAATAAGAGTGTTCATTTTAGACAACCTTTCTTGACACAATAAGTCGTCAGAACTAGCTGTAGCTTTTTTTAAAAAATAGTTTTGTACTGTAAAAAGATTTACTAAAGTGTTGTTAATTTTATTAAAAGCTGTTTCATCTCTATGTATAGCTCTTAAAAAAAGTTCATTGCTTGATGTTTTGTTTTTCATAATTATTATATTAATTGTTAATAACTGCAATATATAACAAATATTTTTATATCACAACTTTTTTAACTCTAAATGTTTTATGTCCTTGTATTTAACCTTTACAACTTTGTCTTTCTTTCCCCACTTCTCTCTGGTATAATACATTAAATAATCTGTTTTGTCTGTTGTGGTTTTACTTACATTATCTAAAACAAACCTAAGCAAGTCAACTCTTTTATATATACTAAAACAATCTAATTCTTTTATATGCATAGCTATATAATATGCTTCACCTCTTAACCAACCCTCATTACCTTTTACGTTTGTATACTCTAACCATACAGTATCTAAATGTCTATTACCTTTTACATCCACACCATATCCATCTACATAACAATCTATGTGTTTATACATATCATCTTCTAACGTAGACATATCCCACTTGTAACCAGAATTTATTACTCTTTCTTTAAACAAAGATTCATAATAATTACCATCTTTAATGCAAGACTTATATCTTTCTTTGGTTACTTTCATCTCTGTTTCTATTGTACTGGTCAATATACCATTGCTCATCTCTCTCGTTAGAGTTCTCTAATTCTTTCTGTAGGTTAGCCATAGCTCTCCATGCCACCTTTGCACTATGTCTTACACCATCTGTATCTATCTTACCAGCTTCTACTAGATGTCTAGCTAAAGCATCTAACTCATCTGTACTCTTCTCTCTATCCCAATGTAAAGGCTCATCAGGATGATGTTGCTCGTTTCCTTTTAAAGATACTCTAGCTAATTCTGCTATAGCATCAGGAAAGTATTTAATGACTCCAGTATAAATAGGAATCCTTTTTCTCTCTTGACTATTAGTTGGTAGATTACCAAACTCTTCCTCGTATGCTTTTCTACTATCACTCATCTGTTTCTTCTTTTTCTTCCTTAAATAATATCTCTTCCATCTTCTTTATTCGCTCACCAAAGTTTACATTGGTTAAGTATAACTGAGTAAGAACCTTTTCCATCCTACCCATCCTTTGCGATATTGTATGTTTCTTATCTTTTAATTTCATAAATCCATTAATTCATTAACAACTGTATGTCCTCCAAATACTACTGCACAACCTATAGCTGGTTTCTTTCCTGCCTTAGCATAAGCAAACGCATACTTCTCGTGGTCTATGCCACAACCTACTTGTGTAGCAAATACTTTAAACTTAGCACCAACACACCATTCACTATAACATTGTGTATGTAGGTGTCCTTGTACTGTAGACATCATATCTCCTTTAGCTTTTGTTCTAGCTGTTCCTCCTTCTCCATGTAAATACTGTACATTGTCTACAACTAATCTTTCTATAAAATTCCAGTTAGGAGTGTTTAGTACATCAGAATAATCTCTTATCCATTTACTAGGTATGCCTCCTGTCTGTGCTTTCCTTGCTATAATCCTATCGTGATTACCAATGATTACATCTGCTTTAGGAAATACTTTATACCATCTAGCTATTCTATCTATAGCTATATCTAACTCATCTCCTCCACCTAAACCATCAGCATTCGTTTCATGATAACTTGAATAATGATTGTCTATTACATCTCCTATAAATATAACCTTGTTACAATTATACTTAGAGTATATGTCTTTGCAGAAGTTTAAGTATTTGTCTAAGCAAAAAGGCTCGTGTAAATCTCCTATAACTAAAACCCTTGTTTCTCTTTTAGTTACATTAAGAAATGCCTTAAGCTTATTGCCTTTTAGTCTTGGTCTAAAATCTTTCATCTTAATCGTATTGGTTAAACAATATTTTTAATTCATCTGTCATTGTTTTAATACAAGAACCACAACTTGTTCTTTGCTTTTGCTGATTAAATACTCTGTTGTATATCTTAAGTAATCTGTTTTGGTCATCTTGTCTAATCACATTTACCTTCTTATTAAACCAGTCAGATAAATAAGTATACTCCTCTTCTGTTAAACAGTTTACATTCCTTCTTTTAAGAATAGGAATTGCATTCATCTTCTCCTTTCGTTCATCACAACCACAATCCTCACCAGCAATAAACTTAACTGCTTTCTTAATTCCTGTAGCTTCTGTAACTTTCTCAACTAAATCCCCTAGTCCGATAGTGTTCTCCTTATTAAACTTCTTTTTCCATTCCTTGTACTCTTTAGTACGTTTGTCTTTAGGTTCATTCATAATATTAAATTTTATCGTAATCTTTATTGTAAAAGTCCTCTACATCCTCTTTAAATTTATCTTGTATAATCTCTCTGTGATTTCTAATTGTATTGTAGATACTAGACCTTCCTATGCCTAATTCTTTTACAAGCTTATCTAATGATAAACCTGTAGTGAAATAAGCAATACACAAGTTTTTATTATAGAAATCCCAAGTGTTTATCTCATCTAGTATTCTATTGTAAATCTTTGTAAATGCTTCTTGCTCTTCCATATCCATACCAGCATAATAGGCTGGGCTTTCTGTTAAAGCATCTACTTCATCATTATCCATTATCTCAAAGAACGTATACTTGCCTCTTGCCCTTTTGTAATCTATATACATAGACTTCAATGTTAAATAGATATAAAATCTATTCGCAGACTCGTCATCATACATCACATTCTTTCCTTCCTTGACCAATCTGTCTATTCGCAGATACATCTGCTGGACAATATCTTCTGCCATACTAGGGTTACACCCCATATTAAGAACCATCTTCAACCATAAAGTGTGATTCCTAGCCACCTTTTCTAATACATTCATATACTTTTTATAAAAACTTCAACTCTCGGTTTCTCTCTATCTATCTCTGTCGGCATTATTGTTTCTGTTTTTATAAAATCATCATTGTCATCTTCCCAGCATTCTAGCTGTGTTATAGCATCCATTAAATATTTAGATGTGATACTGATTACGTTCATCTTATCTAACTTTCTTCTTGATGCTTTGTACACTTTGTATGTTACTTCTACAGGTGTGTCTATTATGACTCCTTCTAATTGTTTTCTTACTATTTCTAAATACTTTTTCTTGACCTCATTATTAGTATAATGATATAGATTCCTATAAGTATTTAGGTTTATAGAAATCTTTTTGTCCTTGCTTTTGACTCTTGGTAAAGTAATATATAAAGGACAAGTTAATCTAATCAAAGGTTATTTTTTTGTGTTTTAAGTCTACTCCCTCTAAATGATTATATAGGTTGCCTACTATGATAGGATAACCATATTCATTTACTTTGAAGCTAAATGTTTCAAAAGGAAAACCTCTACTCCTTCTACATCTAACCGTTATGTGTTCATGATGAACAGTATTTTTTTCTAACTCTATTTGTGTTTCTGCTTTCTTTTCTAGTAAGCTACCTAAGTGTCCTGTTGGTTTTGACGAACCATAATTAGAGTGTATAATAGTTACAATATGACAGTTGTATTTTGCAGTCCATTCCATAAGTTTTTGCACTACACTATTACTTTCTTCTAGGTTGTTTACATCACTTATTAAATCTGCAACACCATCTATGATTACAAGACCAGCTTTGTTTTGTTCTACTTTTTCTCTTAACCAATACTCAATAAATTCTAATCTTGTTTTATATCCTATTGTTCTTAAGGTGAATGTTTGATAGTTCTTGTCTTGCTGTGTGTCATTCATATCAAGAATCCTTCTAAACACTTTTTGACAATGCCACTTACCTTGCTCAGTATCAAAGTGTAGTAAGCATCTATCTCCTCTATGACCTTTTAAATCTCCACCAAACTTATTGCTGTCTGCTAAATATACTGATGCTAATAATGAAACAAAAAAAGTCTTCTTGGTTTTTGGAGGTGCTTGTACAAAACTAAAATTACCATAAGTGCCTATAGGTATTGGATATGTTTTTATTCCTTCTTTTGTAGTAAACCTTTTCTCTCCCATTGAAATAGCTATTGGTGGATATACTATCTTTTCAGTAGTGTCTAGGATGCACTTATCCTGAATTGCTTCCATTACTAAATTATCTATTGTTCTTTCTTCTAATGTCATATAATAAAAAAGGGAGGGCGTTAACCCTCCCAATTATTAAAATGGTAAATCGTTGCTAGTGGAAGCAACCGTTTCTTTTTTTGCTCCGTCTTTCTCTGCTACTACGCAGTTTCCATCCGTCCAAACTACTTTTCCGTTGCCAATGTAGACTTTGTCTTTCTTAGCTTCTCTTTCCTCTTTTGTTTGGCTATCAAATAAAGATACGTTTTGACCAAATTGGTTAGTCTCATCATTCACAGATATTGTGAAATTATAGTAGACTCCTTTCTTTCCTTCTACAAATTTTTCTTTTGGTAAGTTTTGTAGATTCATACTTACGTTAATTAAACTACTCATATATATTAAATTTAATGTTTATAATAAATTAAAGTCTTTAGCTTTTGCACTAAAGGTTTTCTCTTTTCCATGTGTATTGGTTACGTCTGCGTCCTTAGTATCGTCTATTAACAATAAACCATTTAAGGCATACTTTCTTGCATAAGAACTAGATGAACCAAATGATTGTGATATATCCATACCTTTTCTATTAGGGTCAATACCAGCTTGTGCAGTTGCTTCTATCTTTCCATCTGGACAATGCAATACTGCTCTAGCTTCTACATAAGGTATACCACATACTTCTTTTACTTCATCAGTAATCATAAGTGATAAATCATACTTAGCAAGTAAAGGTTTTACTGCTTCTAGTATATCTTCGCAACTTCTGTAGTTGTATTTACCAAAATTGTTTCTTTGGTTTTTTGGAGCTTTAAGCTCAGTTTGTAAGAGAACTACTCTCTCATGAAATGTGAATTGTGTTTCCATTATTATCATTTTTTATTCGTTTATAATATTCGTCTCGCCACTCTGACAAGACTCTTTTTGCCTCTCTGTTCTCTAGCCTAAGTGAATTGGCATAGAAATAGATTTCGTTTAATGCTTTTGTATATTCTTCTTTATCTTTAGAGTCTAAGTTAATAAAATATTCTCCAAGTATAATAAAATTATTGTGAAAATTTGATTCAGCTAATGGATTCATCTTGTAAAAATAACTTAGTTCTTAATTCATTTTTATACTCTTCTGTGCATACCCCAGAAAGTAATTCAAACAAGTATGACTCTAATTGTGTGTTTTCTTGTCTTAAAGAATGATTTGCCTTTTGCAATTCTTCTATTTTTTTGTAATAATAGTTTAATAAATTATCCATTGTTATCTGTTTTTATAATTATTCTCTCAAATATAAACAAAATTATTAATAAAACAAAAAAAGAAGGGTAAAATGTCTTCTACCCTTCTAAAACAAAAAACAATAATAAACAATATTACCAGAGATAAAGTCCTCTTTCTTTCAAATCATCAGTATCATAATAAACTAAATCTTTGGCAACTGCTATTCTCGTAACACCTTCAAGTATTAACAATCTAACTAAATCCATGCGTTTCTGTGGATTAAGTATTTTTATTCTTACAGCTCTTCCGACTCTATGTGAGTCTTTACTGGATAAACCGTATTTGGTAGCATAAGATGGAGTTGTGTAGCCAAGTATTATATTAAAGTTTCTTCTAGTTCTTTTAACTATTCTATCTAAGATATATACTGGCTGTCTTTCCATAAACTTGTAGCCACTACCTTTTTCATCTGGAGAGTCAAATAAACTCCATTGCAAATAATCTAAGCCTTCTATGTCTAAATCATCTTGCATATACAAATATACAAAAAAATACTTAAACAAATAGTTGTTTAGTAAAAAATAATTTTTATAACTTTACGAATTATTAGAAACAGAATAAGTTTTCTAAATAGTTTGTGGTGTAGCCACACAGCGAAACCACAAAACACATAGCGTTATAAGTATTCAATACGCTATAATTATGTTCTTTATTTGATAGACTTAAATTTTTCTGCTCCTCTACTTCCATAATAAGCAACATAGACTGTAACAAGAAGAGATTTTAACAAATCTACCCATGAGCTGTCGATGTTAAAGTCTATATTAAAGCTATCCAATAATATTAAACACACCATAGATATAGTAAGAAATATAAGTGTCATAGGTCTTGTATTCTTACTTAACCAACTATCACTAGCCATATCACTAGACCATCTCTTAGAAACCTCTTGCATCTCTATAGAATCCATTTCAAGCAGTTTTAACGCCTTTTCTTTATCTTCAGGTGGTAGGGTACTATCTTTATGTATAACGTTCTTTAAAACGCCTAATAAGCCTTGATTCGGCAATGTATCACCTACTAACCCTACTATATCTGAACCTTTGCTAGTTAAGAACTGTCCTAGCTTCGTATCTTTAAACTTCTTTTTACTCATAAGTACAATCTCCATTTAAGTTGAACAACTAATAAGTATAGGTTTACCTCTTCATAATTATGCTCGTCATCAGCAGGAAAGTAATTGAAACCTACATTTAAACCATTTGGTAATAATAATATAATTCTAAAATCCATATCTATTTTTTTCTATAATCCCATCTAGCTTTAGTACCTCTAATATCATAATGAACAAAAGTATCATACAAACCTAAACCACCCTGTAACATCTCACCATTGCTTATAGCATCTTCTATATATTGATATAAAACATCTGTTGGCATATCCTTAACAACTATGTCTGCAGCTTTACCTAATAAATGCTGAGACTTAGGAACTCCTCCTATTTTAGCGTTATGCTCTGGACTTCTATAAGCACTATTTACTCTAATCGGTTTGTTTAAATAATCTCTAAGGTATTGTAGTTGATTAGCAACCTTAACTACATTGTGATATACCTCTTCAGGCATTTCTCTGCCACACTTAGACATAAACTCTGATTTACTAAAATTCTTTGTCATTTATTATAATTTATAATTTAATCCTACTTTTATCTCTTTTAAGTTTCTATCCCAGTATCTCTGTAAAGTAATCTCACTAAACACACCTAGATTTTTACCTATTCTAAAACCAAATACACCACCTGCAGAGTAATCTATCCAGTCTCCTTCTACAAAGTTATTGTAGCTATATCTCTCATCACCTTGAATAAGTTGATGTTTAGTTAGTACATTACCATATAGGTGTAACCAGAAGTTTTTCTTGTAGTGATAAAAGTCTAAACCAAATACTGCAGCTAAATCTGCAAAGCCACCTATCTTAGCAAGCTCTTCTCTATTGTATCTATTAACTACATTCTGGAATATACCGTTTCTATAATCAGCATCACTTGCTGCAATAATTTGACCTTCTTGATTATACCATAGATAATCATAACCTAAACTCTCTTCTGTAAAAGGGTCTATCATTTCATATAATTGGTCTGTATGGTATTGATAAGCTAATTCCCACCAAGCATTATCTTCTAAATACTTTTGAATTGGGTTATGCCCATAAGCTTTTTCATAAGTTCTATAGATTGAGCCGATACTTATACTTAGTTTTTTACCGATAGGTAATCTAAATCTAACTTCTGCACTTTTATAATCTATATCAATTAACTCATTCTTTTGATACTCTCCTTTTACTAACCAATACTTAGCTAAATATCTTACAAATACTTCTTGATTATCAAACTCTCTTCCTTGTTGTCTACCTCTTGAATATTCTACTAAGTACTCTAAACCTTTATAAGCACCTATATTTGACTTTACAGATTGATTCTTTTCACTACCATCATAAAACTTATTTCTATCTTCATACTGAAAGAAAGCTAACTTTCTCAAGCCATAAGTAAACATCATGTCAGACGGATGTCTTTGAGTTGTTTCTATTAACTCGTTGCCTTGTGTTACAATAAATGTTTGTGGTGCTTGTATTGAATTTGTTTGTGAGTAAGCTCCGTAAATAGTGGAATACTTAAATGCCTTTTTTAAGAAGCCTTCTTTTTTTTCTTGACTGTTTGCGCTTATGCTTACGATAAGAGCGAATAATACTGCTATTAATTTTTTCATCTTTTGGTTTATTTAATAATTTAATTGTTACTGATATAGCAACACCTCCTAAAGTTGTTGCTAATAAATCTTTGCTATCAAAACCTCCATACCTGATTTCATCATAAGTTTCTTTACCTAAACCTACAACAAAAGAGGTAGCGACTGCTCCTCCTATATTATCAAAAGTGTGGTAACCTGTATAACCTGAAATAGTACCTGCTGCAAAATGTAGAATCTTATCTTCTGGTATTTGTGCAAAACATAGACTTGTTAGAAGCGTTGCTCCAACAAAGAGTCTATATGTTCTATTAAGGTATTCTTCCAATCTTCAGGTAGTTTTAGGGTTATTCCACTCTCTATTCTTATTTCTTCCTCACCATCATTATATAAAATGATAGTAGGTAAGTACTTTATCTCATTCTTGTTAAACGCATCTTCAGATTTAGACATAAACAATGTCTCTACATTGTAGTCTCTAAAATCTTTTAATGATACTTCTTCTGCAAAACCTGCTGTATACTGAACTATAGATATAGATTCAGTTTGTGCAAAATTAACAGCCGATACAAAAAGGGCAATTACCGTTGCAATCCATTTCATCTTTGTTTACTAATTTGATACAATCTCTCATCCATCTTAGCTAAAGATTCTTTTATCTCATTGACATCTTCTTTAACTGTAGACACATCAGAGTCTATTTTTTCGATAGTACTTCTGACTAACTTATCTTTGTAGTCAAACTCTATCTTCTGTATTTCTGGTTCAGGTAACTCCTTAGCTTCTGCAATGTCTGCCTTCAGAGCAAAATACATACTTGCTAAAGAGACAGCAAAACCAACTATCATACCGATAGTCTTAAGGTCTAATGTTACGTTAGTTTCCTCGCTTATCTTCATTACATCTTGTTTTCCTGATATGAAACTCCCATAAAACCATGCATACCTTCACTATCTAAATCAAGTGCATAACTCTTCCATCCATAAGGGTGGTCTACAGTTACGTTTCCGTCTTCGTCAGTCTCTTCTAAGTCTTTCCAAAGCACATCTACATGATATTTTTCTGATAGTACAGGTGCTTTTGTTTCTTCACCATCCTCATCATACTCGCCTTGCTCTAAAACTATGTTTCCAAGCTTAACAATAGTATGTCTATGTGAAGGAACATCATTACCATCCTCATCCTTTACACTTGGTAAAGCATTGATTTTGCTATCAGCTTGCTCCATAGAGTCGAACTCATATTTGCTAATTTTAATTCCCATTTGTTATTGTGTTAATTGTGTTAATAAATTATTTATTTCGGTATCTGTCATACCCTCTGTATCGTAATATCTTATGTCTTTCACTTTTCCGTAAAAATCATTAATTGTTGCATCATCAAAGTTGATTGCTGTTAATGTGTTTGCTGAATATGTTATAGCAGCAGAAGTAGATGAATTTACTAAAGTGCCGTTAACGTATGCTTTTATATTGTTGTTTTTATAAGCTAACGCTACTTTCTGTACGTTTTTTAAATCTAAACCTGTTTTTGTATGTGTGTAAACATAAGTACCACCCACTCTTATTCTAAATACTATATGGTCTCCAGAGTTAGCATATATAAGAACCTTATTACTGTCAGAGCCAAACAATGTAATACTAATAAGACTAGTGTTTTTTGAATTAAACTCTGCAAACAATACACCTTGCTCTGAGTTAAATGTACTAGCATCTCCTGCACTATTACAAGTCTCTGCACTTCTTGTGGTTTGACTGTTAGAGTCGCTTTTTATATAGCTTGTAACAAATGTGCTTTTTTCAAACTGCGCTCCCCATAAATAAACAAAAGAATTGCCATCTAAAGTAACTGTACTTGTTCCATCTGCAGATGCTTGTCTAATTAATAATGTTCCACTTAAATCTGTTCCTGATGTGAACTTAATAATACATCTATACCAATCATTAGGGTATTTTTCTATACTTGCTGTATGATTAGCATAAGTAGTTCCTACTGCACCTGTAGCTAAATTAAAGAATGTTTCTCCAGTACCTCCTCCATTAGTAAAGTTCCCTGTTCTTAAAGCTATAAAATCCATACTACCTTTCTTAGCAAATACGCTAAAATGATAGTCCTCATCTTCCTCTACTGTTACTGATAAAAACCTTTGTGAAGTATCTGTTCCTGTACTACCATCATCTTTCATTTTAGAGGCATTAACACTGCCATCTGGACTCATGATGGAATCTGCTACAATAGCACTTCTTGTTTGACCCCAACTAGAAAAGGTTTCGCTATATCCTAATATATTTGTAGAAGCTGGTTCTAATAATAAACAAGGACAACTATCAGGATTTCCATTTGTTAAATCATAATGTAATCTAGGTAGATTAGCAGCAGATGATTCCCATAAACCATCTTTGTTTAATCTATAAGCAGTAGATGTTCTAGCAAAAGTAAAATCACCTACACCACTTTCAGGTATAATAGAATATAATTTAGTGGCTTTTACACCAGAAGCTATCATTGCTAAATTAGGTTGCTCCATTAACTTGTTATTTTAGTTAATAATATATCTACTTCTGAATCTGTCATCTCTTTAGTGTTATATACTCTTATATCTCGTACATTTCCGTAAAACTTATGTGCGCCATTACCATAATCAAAATCTAATTGGCTTAACCCTACAGGCATTGTTGCAGAAGTGTCTGAATGAATTTCAGTTCCGTTTATCCAAAAACTAACATCATTTAACTTATATCTAATTGCACATTTTACAAAATTGTTTAAAGGGTTTACAGAACTAACTTTTGATGCTACATTTGTTCCCCCACTAATAACAAAAAAAGTAAGCAAACCATTTGTTCCTATCTCTATAAATACATTGTTGTTTACTGTTCCATCATTTAAACCCAATATTAAAAACCCACTACTTGGCAATCCATTAACGCTTATTTCTGTATATAATATTCCCTCTGAACTTTCAAAGATAGAAGATGTACCTGCACCATTACAGGTTTCTGCTGCTCTTGTTTGTGTGCTTCCGTTTGTTGGTATGTAGCTTGTTGCGTAGCTTTGTTGCTCTAACTGAAAACCCCAAACAAGTAAATCAAACTCATTATTAGGAGCAGAAGATGTTGTAATTCCTAAAACTCCTGTCGTTGGTGTAGATGTAAAAACATATCTTATCCATTCATCAGTTGCTTCATATTCAGTTGAAATATTGTTACCTAAGCGTAGTTTAAATTTATCTTTATTTTTATTATTGCTTTTTATATAAACTGAAATTGTGTATTCAACCCCTGTTGTACCTCCAACATACAAATTACCATTAGTACCTGTTAGATTAAATACATTAGTATTATTTCCATCAGGAGATGTTTCTACGGTTCTGCTTACTTGTGCATTTAGTTTATTCCAAGAGCTTTGACTATAATCTTCGCTATATGTTATAAGGTTTGTGCTTTGTGGCTCTAATAAAAGTGATGGCTTTGTGTTTACTAAACCTCCCTCTATTTCATAATTTAATCTTGCTCTGTCGCCTGTTACTTCTTTAAATGATATACTGTTAATTACACCTATAAAAGTGCCTTGTGGGTTTAACCCTGCATAAACTTGAGATGTTCCTGCTTGTATTATCAAAGTATGTATTCCTGCTGTTGTAATTGCAGCACTTTGGTTTCCATTTGCATACGCTTTTATACCACCACTTGTAACACTTTCTATGTCTATTGTAAATTTATAAAAAGTGCTATTAGTTAAGATACTGCCTTGATAAATTAGACCTGATGAATTAGCAACTAATTGATTGTTTACAACGCTATAATTAGTTGTACCTGAATATCCTACTAAACCATTTGTAAAATCATTGTTAGTTAGCTTTTCTGCACCATAATAACCTACTCTTTCTATTAAACCCTCACTATTCACACGAGTAGCATCCGAATCTCTATTAAAGTCAAAATCAGCATCCGTTGAGTTAGGAAATACAGAATGTACTTTGCCTGAACTAACTGCTGAGGGAATCATAAATAAACTTGGTATATCCATATCTTATAAATTATCTATTACTTTTTTAACTTCGTTTAATGCTTCTACTGTAAAGGATGCTGTTCTTGTTACAAAATTGCTATATATTGATGATGCTGTTACGCCTGTTAGTTGCATAAGTTGTGATTCGCTTAATG
>TARA_R100001163_G_scaffold1809_4_pt1 | contig 32780 bp, 36 predicted proteins | sample TARA_R100001163 | Tara Oceans TARA_R100001163 (sample SAMEA2621285) | marine metagenome | biome: marine biome (ENVO:00000447); feature: deep chlorophyll maximum layer (ENVO:xxxxxxxx); material: "saline water (ENVO:00002010), including plankton (ENVO:xxxxxxxx)" | depth 120 m
AGAAGGAGAAAGAAGAACAATAGCTTCCAACTTAAATTGTTGGGATATATTGCAACAACCTGAGGAGGTTAGTAATGGCGAAAGCAAATGAGAATTCTATTGTCATAGATGACAAAGAATACAAAGAATCAGAATTATCTGATAAACAAAAATATTTTGCTAATCAAGTACAAGACTTGAGAAGCAAAAAATCAAGAATTCAATTTGAGCTAGACCAGATCATGGCTAGTTTAGATGTATTCAATAGAGCACTTTTAGATTCTTTTAAGGAACAATCTGAAGAAGTGTTAGAGAAATCTGAAAAACCTGAAGGAGGAGAATAATATGGATTTAATAGTAAATATAGTAGCTTGGGTAACAGCTATAGTAACGTGTAGTTCAATAATAGCAGCAATAACCCCAACACCTAAAGACGATATATGGATTGGTAAACTGTATAAGTTTATTGATCTATTAGCTTTAAACATAGGAAAAGCTAAAGAAAAATCAAGTGGTGGGTAATATGAGTTTTTGGGATAAAGTAGCAGATTTTTTTGGATGGGTGAAAGTTAGAACCCGTGATAAACACGGCAGATACATAGCTGATGACAAAGCCACACCAGAAAATGAAGCGTATAAACGTGTACATAAAAGCCTAGCACCTAAATCAAAAAAGGTTGTTAAAAAGAGAAAAAAGAAATAATATGGATAACCAAGAAAACGACCACTCTATAAAAAAGAAAATAAACTTAGAAGTAGAAGTAGATGCCATCAGTGTCGAAAAAAGTGAAAACCCTTATCAGCGTTGGGTTCACTTAGCTAAAACAATAGACGCTTGGCGAATTTTTCCTCGAATATTTGTAACTGTCTACATAGTTTTATTATATAGAGTGGTCATTTGGTTTATGGATCTTTCTGAACCAAACCTAGAACAAGCAGGACTAGTTTCTATTATTGTTGGAGCAATGGCAGCAGTTTTTGGAATATACGCTGGAACGTCTGGTCAAAGTAAAAAGTTTAAAGGCGAAGACTAGTGGATGTTTTTAGTCTGATAGGTGAGTTAGGTCTTCCTATAGCGAGTGGGATTATTATGGGGTATTTTATATTCCTCATAATGAAACAACTTATGGGAGGGTTAGTTTCAGAAATTAAAACGGTAGAGTCTATTTCTAAAATGTTAATAACTAGAGCCTCTATCATGAACAACGATATTATTAGAATAGATACAAGTGTTTCTTCTGCTTTAAATATCCCACCTGATTTAGATAGGATAGCTAGAGCAGAAAACTTTGTAGAAGATGGGAAGATAGACGCTAGGAGAGATTAGTGGACATAGTCCAGGTTGTTTCAGATTTTGGATTTCCTGTGGTTATGGTTATTGGTTTAGGCTACTTCGTTTATTATGTTTGGATAACTATAACCAAAACCATAGACCCAGCTGTGCAAGAAATGAAAACAACTATTATAAGACTAACAGATCAACTTAGGCTTTTAGACCAAGATATGATAAGATTAAAAGAAAAGGTTAATACTGTTTTAAAATTAAATGAAAATGAAAGGAAAGGTAAATGATTAAAGTGTCTGTTATTTTATTAGTTTTTATAGGCTTTACACAAGCAGATGAGATAGTACATCAGTTTAAGTCTCCTAGTTTTAGTGGGATAAACACAAGTTCTCATTATCTTACGATAGAGAACCAGGAATTTAACCGTAAAGAAGCTATTGAAGCAGAAATAAAAGCCTATCAAGAAGAACTAGAAAGAGACGCAGAAAACACTACACTAGCTAGGTTTATTAGGAACTTAGAGAGCAGAATCTATGCTCAACTTTCTAGACAACTGGTGGATGCATTATTTGGTGAAACTCCTTCAACCAGTGGAACACTTGAACTGATGGGTAACACCATAGAGTATGAAGTGTCAGAAGATGGAACAATGATAACCCTTACGGTAACAGACTCAAATGGTAACACAACTGAAATCACTATTCCTATCGGCTCTTTTACTTTCTAGTTGTAGTTTACTTGACATAGACAGAGACACAGCAGCAGAAAGATTTGAAAGCAAAACTGAAGATGAAGCCACACTATTTGACCTACAATCTACAGAACTAAAGAACGCACAAATACCAGCAGTAAGCCCGATAGTTGCTGTTTACCCAACTGCCTTCACAGATCAAACAGGACAAAGAAAAAGTAATAGTCAGTTTGCTTTATTTAGTACAGCTGTTACTCAAGCTCCTTACACTTTGCTTATACGTTCTCTCAAACACGCAGGAAATGGACAATTTTTTAGAGTTGTAGAAAGAATAGGTTTAGATAACCTGACAAAAGAAAGACAACTAATACGTTCAGCTAGAGAACAGTTTGAAACAGACGACGGTAAAAAACCTTTAATGCCTCTGCTTTTCGCAGGTGTCTTGTTAGAGGGAGCTGTGTTAGCCTATGACACAAACCTTGTTTCAGGAGGAATGGGAGCTAGGTACTTAGGCATAGGAAACAGTGTTATGTATAGAAAAGACACAGTAACTGTTAGTTTAAGAATGGTTTCTGTAGCCACAGGAGAAGTTCTTATAGAGGTTTCTGTGCAAAAAACAATATTTAGTTATGGTAAATCACAAGATGTGTTTAAGTTTATAGAAGCAGGCACAGAATTAGTGGAGATAGAAATAGGTTCAGCGAAAAACGAAAGTACAACAATAGCTCTAATGAAAGCAATAGAGACAGGAGTACTAGAAATAATCAATCTCGGATATGAAAAAGGTTATTGGGTTTTACAATCTGAAAATAATCAGGTAGAATGATTGTATTATGGAGATAAAGAAGAAGTGTATCCAACTTTTACTCTGCTTTGTTTCTTTATCTGTTTTTTCAACAGACAATGAAATCTATATAGATCAAAGTGGAGCTACTGCGAATATAGACCTAGAACAATTAGGTTCAGGTAATATTATTGGTGGTTTAGATTCAGTAGCAGGAACTTTAAATGCTTTTAATCTAAACGGTGGTAATCTAACTTTAGATATAAACCAAATCGGTTCTAGTAACCAGTTTTTAGGAGATATCTATGGAGATAGTATAACAGGGTTTTTTGAATTTGATGGAGACAGCAATGTTTTTACAATTCAAGCAGATCCAGATAATACTTACGGCATAGATAGTTCTAACTACAACGTAGGTGTAACAGGTAATTCAAACACATTTACACTAGACCACGGAACATCAGCAATGGCTTCAACACTTGATCTAGATTGGATAATAAATGGAGCAAGTAATGAATTCGATTTTGATATAAACTATGACTTAGCAACGAATTATGTAGATATTGACGGTGATAGCAACACAGTTAATTTCTCAGGTTCAGGTTATCAAGGTGGTTATTTTTACCTTGATCAAACAGGTGATAGTAGAACATTTAATATAACACAATCGAGTACGTTGGACAATGACTGGCTTAAGATTATTAGTTCTGGTGATAATGGCACTGTGTGTGTCATACAGAACGATGGCGGATCAAGCACAAGTTGTTGATAACATAGGTGACATATCTGAACTGAACGGTTCAGCAAGAGTTGTCAGAGATGAAGCTCTTACGGCTGAACTGGGATTACCTATACAATCAAATGACGAAGCTATCACCTCTAATGGTCGTATGGCTCTTACCTTTCTAGATGATTCTATAGTTAGGCTAACTGAACACTCTCAGCTTGTTATAGATGAGTATATCTATGACCCGAATCCATCTAAATCTAAAATGGCTATCAAGTTTACGCTTGGTACAGTTAGGTTTATTACAGGAAATTTAGACAAAATTGATAAAAAGAATATTAAACTCTCAACACCTACAGCCAACATTGCTGTTCGTGGCACAGATTTCACATGTACTGTTGATGAGCTGGGGCGTTCTTTGGTTATTTTACTGCCTGACGCTAACGGTATTTCTAGTGGGGAGATACTTGTTACAACAGGTGCAGGTACAGTTGTTCTCAATAAACCTTACCAAGCTACCACTGTCTCAGTTTTTGAAAACTCTCCGTCTAAACCAGTTATTCTAGATCTAACTTTAGACATAATAGATAATATGCTAATAGTTACTCCTCCTAAGGAAGATATCACTATAACCGAAGATCAGGTAGTTCAAAAAGAAAATATCTTAGATTTCAACGAACTGGATATAGACTACTTAGCTGAAGATTTTTTAGCCGAAGATGATTTAGAGTTCAATGAGCTCGATATAAATTATTTAGATGTAAATTTCTTAGAAGATCTGCTAGATATAATTGACGCTTTAGCAGTAGAAAAAGAAGAAGACCAACTAGCTTTAGCTACAGGGGTTAATATTTCGGGTACGCTTGTAGGTCAAGATCCAGACACACAAATAACCACAATAGTTACAGGACAAACTATAAGTCTAAGAAGAAACGTCAGTGAATCTGTTAGAGTAGATATAGATTCTGGTGGTTCTTATACAGTTATCTTTATACAAGATGGAGTTTCAAACATAGTAAAAATCAATGGTGGCGGAGATTCTGTTATAACAATTAAACAAAGTAACTAATGAAAAGAATAATATTTCCTTTGCTTTTAATTCTTTCTTTACCCTTAGTGTTTCAATCTACTGCTACTGAAATACTAAAATTAAGGGTGTTTGATACTTTTGTTAAAGAGCAAGTTTCTTCTGATAATTTTGTCATACTTAACATAACAGAGGAAGACTTAGAACGGGAAGGAGGATGGCCAATACCTAGAGAAAGATTATCTCAGATACATATTGAATTGTTAAATAAAGGAGCAATAGGTGTGGGCTGGGTGGTTTCTTTTCCTCAGCCAGACAGACTTGGAGGAGACCTTATTTTTCAAGAGGCTTTAAACTACGGAGGAGCTGTCTTAGCTATGTTTGAAGACGGTAGTAAAAACTACCCTAAAACAACAGGTACTGTTATAAAAGGTGACGACGTTGGAGGGATATTCTCCTCAGGTGTTAAACAAAACTACATGGCTTATGAAAACATTTCACAAGGTATAGCTTCTGCTCCTGTTGAAAAAGATCAGTTAGTCAGAAGGATCCCACTTTTACTTAGAACACCAGATGGTTATGTTCCTGCTTTTGGTACTGAGGTTTTAAAAGCTCTAACAGGAACAAAAACATACATCATAACCACTAATGAACTAGGCATACAAGAGATAGCTGTTAGAGGTCTGCCTCCAGTTAAAACAGACAGGTTAGGCAGGAAATGGATAAGTTGGGTAAAAACACCTGAAACGACACTAGAAGAAATGAACGTACAAGGTAAATATGTTTTTGTGGGTGTAACTGCGTCTGGTGTTATGCCTCAAGTTGCCACACCAGTAGGACTATTGGAACCACACAAGATTCAGGCAGCATTAGCAGAATCCATTTTAATACAAGACAGCCCTTATATACCAGATTGGTCTATAGCTGTAGAGTTATTAATACTTACCTCCACAGTCCTTGCAGTATGGTTTTTATTATTTTATTTAGGTATTACATGGGGCATAGTATTAGGAGGCGTTGTGTGGCTCTCTACGGCTTTTGGGGGGATATACTTAATAAGGTCTGGTATCTTATTAGACGTGAGCTGGTCGGTAGTTTCCCAGTTTATAGTGGGTTCAATAGCTTTTTATCTAAGGTTTAGAGAACAGTATAAATTACGTCAGCAGATTAAGAAACAGTTTGAACACTATTTAGATCCACGACAAGTTAAAAGATTACAAGACAACCCTGAGTTATTAAAACTAGGTGGAGAGAAAAGATATTGTACATATTTGTTCACTGATGTTAGAGGGTTTACTGCTTTATCAGAAGTGTTACCACCTAAAGAAGTTACTAAAATAATGAATGCAGCTCTCACAATACAAGCAAATGTGGTTAAAGAATATGATGGTATGGTGGATAAGTATATTGGAGACGCTATGATGGCTATCTTTAATGCACCTATAGACTTAGATAAACACGAAGAAGCAGCAGTCAACTGTGCTATAGAAATACAAAATAGAATAAAATTAGCTAAACTTGGTGTAGAGATTGGAGTTGGTGTCAATAGTGGAGAAGCCATTATAGGTAATATGGGCTCTCACGACAGGTTTGATTATACAGCCATTGGAGACGCAGTTAATACTGCTGCAAGATTAGAAAGTGCAACAAAAGAAGTTGGTGAAGATATACTAATTGGCTATAATACTAAAAAAAGTTGTGATTTTGAGTTACAATTATTAGAACCAATAAAGGTTAAAGGAAAAGAAAAACCCTTAGAGATATATACAGTAGAGTATGGCAACAAGGAAAACTAAAATCGAACAACATGAAGAAATTTGTGCGATAAGATACGAACAGATTGAGCAAAGACTTGAATCAGGGTCTCAAAGATTTGTAAGACTTGAGCAAATGATTTGGGGACTGTACGCACTTATAATCACAGTACAGGTTGTGGGGGTATTGTATTCATGATAGGCGGAGTTCTTAGTAAAGTGCTGTTAGGTTTTGTATTGGTATTAAGTGGAGCAGTTTATTTATTGTGGAATGAAAATACAAAACTGTCAAGCTTGAACCAAGCGTTTGAACTAAGAAATCAGGAACAAAAAATAGCAATAGAGTCCTTACAAAATGATTTTGCTTTACAGACAGAAGGACTTCTTACACTACAATCAAGAAATCAGGAAATAGAAGCCGAAATGAACAGATATTTAGATATTTTTAAAAGACATGATCTAAGTAAACTTGCAGCAGCAAAGCCTGGATTAATAGAACCAAGAGCAAATAATGGAACTAAAGATGTATTTGATAGCATTGAAGAAATTAGTCGTAACATTGACGATCTTGATGACGGTCTGCAGTTGCAGCCTGATTCCGAGTAAGAATCAAGTTGAGGTTATAACTAAACCCATAGAAAGGAAGATCGTACAACCGATCATGCCAAGAGAAATAGATTTAAAAGAACCTTATTGGTATGTGGTTAGCGATAAAAACATAGAAGAGTTTTTAACAAGAATAGAAAAAGAACAAGGACAAGTCGTGTTTTTTGCCATGTCTGTACCAGACTATGAACTGATGGCATACAACATGCAGGAATTAAAAAGATACATAAATGAACTTAAAGAGGTTGTTGTTTATTATAGAAAAGTTACTATCATTAGTGACGAGGAGGAGTAATATGAAAATATCGCAAGAAGGATTATCTTTAATTAAAAAATTTGAAGGTTTTGAATCAGAAGCCTATAAATGCCCAGCTAATGTGTGGACTATAGGTTATGGACACACTAAAGGAGTCAAAGAGGGGGATGAGTGGAGCGAAAGCCACGCTTCTCATATGCTTGAAGTAGAACTAGGGGAATACGAGGGGTATATAAATAAACATGTAACTGCTCCATTAAACCAGAATCAGTTTGATTCTCTTGTTTGTTGGGTTTATAATCTTGGACCAACTAATTTAAAAAGCTCGACTCTTTTAGAGGTTTTAAATGAAGGCAAGTATGAACTTGTTCCTAGTGAAATAAAAAGATGGAACAAAGCAAACGGAGAAGTTTTAGCAGGGCTAGAACGAAGAAGAGAAGCAGAAGCATTATTGTTTGAAGGAAAGGAATGGTACGAGGTTTAATATGCCCTTGAGTAAGTTTGTTTTTCAACCTGGAATAAACCGAGAAGGAACAGATTATGATAATGAGGGTGGTTGGTTTGATTCTAACTTAGTTCGTTTTAAAAACGGGAGACCACAGAAAATAGGAGGTTGGGCTAAAGACTCCTTAGAAACATATTTAGGTATAGGAAGAGCCTTACATAGTTGGGTTTCTTTAGGTGGACAAAAATACTTAGGACTCGGAACAACACTCAAATATTATATAAAACAAGGAGATGTCTTTAATGATGTTACCCCTATAAGAGTCACTACTTCAGCAGGTGACGTAACTTTTTCTGCCACTAACGGAGATGCTACGATTACCGTAACCGACTCAAGTCATGGAGCTGTCGTAGATGATTTTGTAACCTTTAGTGGTGCAGCAAGTTTAGGTGGTAACGTAACTAATACAGTATTAAATCAAGAATATCAAATAGCTACTATAGTCAATACGAACAGCTACACTGTAGAAGCAAAAGACACAAGTGGAGCAACCGTCACAGCCAACAGCAGTGATAGCGGAAACGGAGGTAGCTCTGTAGTAGGTGCGTATCAAGTTAGTGTAGGATTAGACGATTATGTCAGTTCTACAGGTTGGGGGTCAGGTACTTGGGGAGCAGGTACTTGGGGCAGTACCACAGACTTATCTTCAACTACTCAGTTACGACTTTGGAGTCACGATCATTTTGGAGAAGATCTAATGATATGTCCAAGATTAGGAGGCATTTATAGGTGGGTAGAAAACAACGGTGTAACTACAAGATGTGTTACTCTTTCAAGCCAGTCTGGTGCAAACTTAGTTCCAACAAAAGGGCTACAAGTAATAACTTCAGAAAAAGATAGACATTTAATAGTGTTAGGAGCAGACCCTATTGAGAACTCTTCTCGTAGTGGTACTATTGACCCTATGTTAATTGCTTTTAGTGATCAAGAAAATGCAATTGATTTTGAACCGAGGTCCACTAACACAGCAGGATCACTTAGGTTATCTTCAGGAAGCACAATCATAGGTGGTGTAAAAGCTAGACAAGAAACTTTAGTTTGGACAGACACAGCTCTATACTCTATGCAGTTTATAGGTCCACCGTTCACATTCGGTATAAACCTAGTCAATGAAAACACAGGACTAATGGCTCCTAAAGCAGCAGTTACTGCACCTAGTGGTGTGTATTGGATGGGTTATGATAATTTTTATGTTTACACAGGCTCTGTTAAAAAACTGCCATGTAGTGTATTAAGTTATGTGTTTGATAATTTTAATTCAAGTCAAGCATACAAAGTACATGCTTTTACAAACACTCAATTTGATGAGATTGGTTGGTTTTATCCATCAGCAAGTTCTAGTGAAATAGACAGGTATGTTGTTTATAATTACGCAGAAAATGTTTGGTCTTATGGTCAGTTGACTAGATATGCTTGGTTAGATGCAGGTGTAGAATCGTACCCAAGAGCCACAAACAGTACATATTTATATGAACATGAAACAGGGTATGACGCAGACGGTAGCCCTATGACCAATGTTTATATAGAGTCTTCAGACTTTGATATAGGAGATGGAGAACAGTTTGCGTTTATTAATAGAATAATACCAGATATAAGATTTTTAAACAACTCTAGTGGAGGACAAGTTAATTTTGTATTAAAGACACGTAACTTCCCAGGAGACAGTTTAGCTACAAACAGTACTTCAGCTATAACAGGTTCCACTCAACAAGCTCATATAAGAGCACGTGCACGTCAGGCTGTAGTAAGAATAGAATCTGATGACGATAACGTAGGAGCAAACACAGCTACAGGTTGGAGGCTCGGAGCTACACGTATGGACATAAAGCCAGATGGTAGAAGATGAGCAAACTACTCCCTACAAGGCTTCCTTTAGAAATAGAAGACAAAGTTTCTTCAGAAACGTATAACCGTTTAATAAGGATTTTAGAACTTAATTTAGGTGAGTTTGATCCAGAAAATATACGTCAGATTAATGATTCAGATAAAAATATAGCTAATTTTAATCCAGGTAGTATAGTGTGGAACACAAATAATGAATCTTTAGAGGTTTGGTCTGGGAGTGAGTGGATAGCTCTTTCTACACCTCAAAACGACCATGGACTATCAGCTGCAGGTGAAGTTGGTAAGCTCACAGTAAAAATAGCAGGAGCAACTACAATTACATTATGATGTTAAAAGGATATACAACTTTAAATATATCGTTTATACTTCATATATTAAGGTTATAAAGACATGAGTGTACAAGGCATAGAAAGTTTACAAGAAATAACTAATGCTCGTGACACATTATCCGTTCATGGACGCTACGGTGATACAACCATAGGTCACTTAACTCCAGGAGAGATGGTTCTTCCTAGACCATTAGCTGATGACCCTGTATTAAAAAGACAATTATTTGAAGCCTTTGAAAGACACGAAATCAATCCATATCAATATCAAGTAGGGCATTATGAAAACTCAATCAATCCACTCACAGGAGTACCTGAATTTGGTTTCTTTAAAAAGATAGGAAAGTTCCTTAAAAAAGCAGCACCAACTATCGGTAAAATAGTAGGTTTTGTTTACGGTGGACCAGCAGGTGCAGCAATTGGTGGTGGTCTAGGTGGAGCTGTCAAAGAAGGAAACCTAAAGGCAGCAGCAAAACACGCAGCACAAGGGTACGTCTTAGGAAGCGTAGCTGTAGGTGTAGGTATGAAACCTGGAGGCGGAATAGGTTCTCTATGGGGAAAAGGAAATCCAGTAGTCACACCAACTGGTACTTCAACGTCTGTGTGGGGTTGGAGTCCACAGACATCAGCTGGTGGTGGTATAGGAGACTTTTTCCAAAATGTAGGAGCACGTGGTGCTTCTGCTCTTGGGGCAGGTTCAATACCGAGTAGTAGTAAAGCAATGAATTTGTTTGGTAAAGGAGGAGCATGGGATAGTATGAGTGCTATGCAAAAAGTTGGTACAGGTTTATTAGGAGCAACAGCTTTAGGTGGGTTAGAAGGAGGAGAAGATACTTCGGAAATGCCTGCACCAAGTGGAGAATTAGGTGGTTATTTACAAAGAGGGCTCACTCCAGCAACTCTACCAACACAATACGGAACAGAAGGAGTACCAGTATTTGCTCCTCAAGGAGCTGGTACATTTGCAGCAGGAAGTGAAAGTGGAGTAGGTTCTTTAGATCCAGCTACACAAGCCTATGTGGATTCAATGATGAAAGATGAAGAGTATAGTAACTTAATGTTCCCTGAGTTTCAAAGAGTAAATGTGGCTGGTGGTGGAGCAATATACGATTTTAGAGGTGGAGGTAATGTTATGGATGAAAATGGTCGTGGAGACGTGGACACAGTTGATGCTAAACTAGCAGATGGAGAATTTGTACTAACTAAACAATCAGTAACAGGTATAGGTGGAGGAGATCATGGTGAGGGTATTGAAAAACTATACGCCATGATGAATCATAATGAAAACAAAGCAAAACAAATGGGAATAGGTAGGGCATAATGGCAACAGAAAGTAGTTACACAAGAATAGAACAATTACCACCAAATATGCTGGCACAGCTTTTCTCTGGTGTTCAAGGACAAAATATTCCTGGCATTATGCCTTTATTAAACCAAGAACTTGTCAACAGAATGATGGGTTTTGGCGTAGAAGGAGCAAATCCCTACACTTACTCAGGTCAGCGTATAGCAGGATTTTCACCAGCTGAACAAGAAGCCTTTCGTATGACAGCACAAGGTATGGGTTCTTACCTGCCTTTCTTCCAAGACGCTGAAAGAATGACTAAAGGTGGTTTAGATATTTCTGCTGATGCTTATAGAGACGCAGCAGGAAGGATAAATCAAGCCGTACAAGCAGGAGAAATGAGCACCCAGGAAGCTCAACAACTTTTAAGCAGAGTCCCAGGTATAGCTCAATCTTACACAGATCAAGGTTTTGCACAACTAGGTGGCGCAGGTGATGAACTTACAGGTGCAAGACTAGCAAGTGAACGAGGTATAGGTGCGTTTGACCCTGCAAGTATTTCACAATTTTATGACCCTTATGAAGATCAAGTAGTTGGTCAGGTAATGGAAGATGTCAGGGAAGGATTGGCTCAAGGAGACATATCTAGAAGAGCACAAGCTATAGGTTCAGGTGCATTCGGTGGATCTCGTAGTAGGTTAATGGGAGAAGAATTAGCCGAATCAGCAGCCAGAGGTGCAGCAAAACAAATAGGTGATATAAGGTCTAGAGGTTTTGCAGATGCAGCAAACAGAGCTCAGGGAGCTTTTGAATCCCAACAAGGAAGACAAATAGGTCAGGCAGGTTTATTAGGACAACTAGCAGGTCAAAGAGCAGGATTAGGAGGAGCTATGGCAGGAATGGGTGGAAATTTAGCAGGAATATATGGTAATGTAGCAGGAGGACTGGGAAGTTTAGGTGGAAACCTAGCTAACATATACGGTCAAGCAGGTAGAGACATATATGGTGCAGGTTCTAACTTAGGACGATTAGGAATGGGTGCTGGGCAACTAATGTCAGGATACGGTCAAGGTATTAGTGGACTATTAGGTCAAGACATTAACAGAATGATGGGAATGGGAGGCTTACAGAGAGGCATGGACCAAAGAGCTTTAGACTTAGCTTACGGTAACTTTGTCGGTAACTATAACTTACCTTTACAAACTCTTGGACAAATAGGAGGCATGGCTGCAGGCTTTGCACCAGCCTTAGGACAAACAACTTTACAGTCTGGTCAAGCAGGTAATACAAGTAACCCACTTATGCAAATGTTAGGTACAGGTATGCAGGCTTATGGTATGTTTAATGGAAACACTGGCGGAGGTTCTGGAACACCAACTACTGTTACAGGTGGACAAGGTCCAATAAGTGCTCCAGGCAAAGGTGGTCCACCACAAGTGGATTTAAGGTATAGTGGAGGTCAACAAGGTGCTGTGCCATTACCAAATCCAACACCACCAACTACAGGTCAAGGTATGCCACCTGTTCCAGGACAAGGTATGCCAGATATGAACTTAGGCTCAAGTTACAAACTAGGTGGACCAAATGCACTGCCTATACCAATGCAATTTGGTGGTTCAGTTATTGACCAAAACACAGCTGTACCTGTGCCCCCAACAACACAACCTATAGGAGCACCTGTTCCAAGACAAGGCATGCCAGATATGAATTTAGGTTCAAGTTACAAACTAGGTGGACCAAATGCAATACCACCAATGACTACAGGTCAAGGTATGCCACCACAAATGGATTTAAAATATAGTGGAGGTCAACAAGGTGCTGTGCCATTACCATCACAAACTACTGTAACACCTGGTGAGTACGGCACACGACCAATAGATGGTAGTTATCAACAACCTATAAATTATGTGGGTGATTGGGGTCCAGGTGGTCAACCTGTACCTCCAAAAATAGGTCAACCAATAACACAACCAGGAGGTCCAGGACAAATAGCTCCTCCAGGTAAACCAATAACACCACCAACATTATTACCACCTCCTCCAGGATCAGTAGTAGCTCCAACACCAACAGATTGGAATCCAACTCCATCAGGACCAATAAGAACAACAATAGGTGGACAAAGTGGGGCATACGGTGGTGGACCATCACTACCAATAGTACCAATGACAGGAACAGCACAACCTATTAGTAATCCTGTTCAAAATCCAATAGGTGGAACACCACCACCACCTAATTTTGATGATTACTTAGATTTTTATAGAAATCCACCAATAGGTCAACCGATAAGTCCTATACCTGTGGGTGGACAAGGCATAGGAAGCATGTCTTCTTCAATACCAATAACACCACGTCGTTCAGGTTTCTTCTCTAGGATGTCATAATGGCAATCAGTGCTGATTCAGAAATAGGCATACAAAACTTGATTGATTCAGGTTATGCTATTGATGAAATAGCTTCAATGACAGGTGTCCCTGGAGAACAAATAGCTATGATGGTGGGAGACAGGAGTATGTACATGCCTCCACAAGCACCAATGGGTATCTCTTCTATACTGCCTCAAGAAGACACAACAGAACTAGACATGTTAGTAGATCAAGGAAACAGTATCACAGACGCAGTTGCTCCAGATTTAGGAATAGAAATAGAACCTAAACTTTATCTTCATGAAGCATTGACCATGGACGCAATGGAAAAGTTTGGTGTAGATGCAGAAGAAGACGAAGCTATGTTAGAAGAAGAAAACGACCCACTTAAAAAAGTTATCATGGCTTCAGCAGCAGGTGCGAGTGCTTTAGGGGAAGATGACCCAGACGCTCAAGATACACTTTCTGTGATGAATAATATTTCAGGTGCGTTTGACCCTGATGATTCAGAAGACATGAAAAAACAATATGAAATCTATAAAAAAGCAGGAGAGATATTTTTTGATGTAGAGGATTTAAAAGAAATGGTTCCAGAACCAGACAAGGCACTTCCTTGGTTAGTGGCTGGTGCTTCATTAGTTCAGTCAGGAGAATCTGGTGATAGCTGGGGCACAGCATTATCAAAAGCGTTTACACAATACGCTGGAGCTGATTATAAAGAAAGAAAAGAATATGAAAAAACACTATCAAGTTTAGACATACAAAGAAAACAAAACATAGATAAGTTTGCTATGGATATGGTTGTATCTGATATCAATACTCAAAAACAACTGCAAAATACATTACTAACAGCTGATAGACAACCCTTCACAGTGAATGGTGACCCAAATCCTCAGTATCTTACGGACTATGAAACTAACCTCTATACTCAGATGGGATACAAGGTAGAACCTTACTCTGCAGAACAAGGAAAATTAAAAGAGTTCACAATTTTTGAGGATAAAGATGGCGATGGTCAACCTGATGGTAATTCAGCTGGTATGACATACCTTATGTCTGACGCAGAGGCAAAAAATTACCAAGGAAAAGGGGTCATAGTAAGAGAAGGAAACTTACTTAAAGATAAAAAGTTTTATAGTGTAAACGGTGTGTATGGTATGTATGGTAATGAACAAATATCTACATTAAGGAATGAAGGAGCTGACGTCAGACAGGTTCCTGCCAATAGTATAAAACAAGCAAGAGACAAACTTACTAATGACGTAGTTTTTATTGATTCTGCTGAACTTAATACAACTGAAGGAAGAGAACGATATGTACCTATAGTAGATGGACCACGAATTATATTCGGTCCAGATGGTCAACCATTACTTATAGAGGGTGAAGGTGCTGGTGGTATTCTCACCGAAAGAGACATAAGTAAAGAGTCTATTAGAATCGGGGAATTTTTAAGAGAAAATGATACAAAAAGAGATAATGTATTAACAGTTTATGGACAAATAACAAATATTATTGACACAGCAAAAGCTCAAGGTGAGGATATAAAGTTTGGTATTGCAGGGAATCTTACTGTGCTTGGTAAAAACGTATTAGATCAAGTAGATCAATTTCAAGATCTTTTAACAGGCTACTCATACTATGAAGATAAAAACGGCAACGGTAGAAGAGACCCAGATGAAGTAGCCAGAGACATTCCTGGTAATTTTGGTAATATAGCTGATTCTTTTGAAGAAAGTTTTGCAAACACCAACACTTCTGTTTTTTGGAAAAACACTGGTTTAGGTAGAAAAAGAATAAACAACCTTATACTTTCATTAGCTCTACAATCTGCTGCACTTGATGGACAAACTGGTCGTGACATTTCAGATAAAGATATTGAACGTTTTTTAACACGAGCAGGAGCGTACGCAACTTCTGAAGAGGAATTCCTTCAAGTATTAGACGACTTAGCACTCCAAACTATAGAAAAATCTGAAAACCAATTAAGAATAGATATGAGGTATGCACCTGCATTTGCTAACCCTGATTACAACCCTGATAATCCAGGAGATGAACCAGAAAGAATAAATCTTTATGAGCTAAACTACCCAGATGCAATGAAACTGTCTTTAGACTCTCGTCCGTTTAGTGATGCTCCTTATACTGTTAGAGAGTTAAAAGAGAGATTAAATAACCAATCAGTTAGAAGAACACCACTAGACGATAGAAGATTTGATCCAGGACAAGGCATGACTGTTCTTCCTGGAGGTAATGAACTATCTGGCGACGGTAATAAAACAGTACACGACATTTACATGGACTACATTCAACTAGACCCAGACAATGAGGGAAGAGCTTATTTAGCTAGGTTAAGAGATCAACTTGGTGGTAAAGATTCTACTGAGTGGAAAGCTATTTCAAATTATATAAATGAGCAAGGAAGACAGTAAAAATTATGGCAGTGAATGATATAGTAGATGTAGATAAGATGTTAGATGATTATCAAGCTAACATACGTCAAACTGAAGCACAGAAACAACAAACCGATGCAGAGTTTAGAAGAATAGAAAGAGCCAAACTTAAAGAATATGGTTTTGACGAAGACTATTTCTCTACAGGCAGGGATTCAACTAATCCGTATAATTTAAAAGACGCTTTACAACTACCAACAGCTCGACGTGCTCCCATAGCCAGAAACGAAGCAATACGTGCAGGAATTTTAGCTGATGATCCATTTTTTATAGAGAACTATCTGCAAGATGCTCCTGGTCGAGTGAAAGCAGAATACACTGGTGTAGATTATACAGGTGGAGCACAAGGAGACGTGATACGTCAGGTAGAATTACTCCCTGGAGATGTACGTGGTGATCCATACTATGTAACAAAAGTTATACAGAAAAACTACAAAGAAGATTATGACATACCACTCACATATGATTATAATGTAAGGATAGAGCCTAACACTGGAGACCTAATTTTTAATGATCCTTTAAATAATAATAAACCTACAGTTATCAATCCTCCTGGAATACAGAAAGGAGACTTCTTGGCTTTTGCCGAACCAGTTGCGGTAGAAATAGGTGCAGCAATTAGTGGTGGTATAGGTACAGGACTTCTTACTGGTGGTCCTGGTGTTGTACCAGGAGGTATAATATCAGAAACCCTAGCCACTTATCTGTGGAGAATGCAAAACTTAAATTATTTAGAAGACCAAGGATACTTACCCAACAACTACGATAAGACCTGGCAAGCCTTTAAAGACTCAGGTATGACACTGTTATTCTCTTTGGGTGGTGTTACTGTTTTTTCACTACTTAAAAGACTAGCTGGTGTTACAAGTGCAGGTGCAGGTACAGAATTGTTAGATGAAGATGAGTTTATGAAGGCTTGGGAAGCACTCACAGCACAAGGAGATGATGTAGCAGCAATGACTTCTCCTCAGGTAATAAGAAGAGCAAGAGAACAAGGAATCTTAGACCAAGACATAGGGGGAACAAATATTCGTAGGTCTCAAGAAGAAAAAGTAGATGCTCAATTGCGAGACAGAGCAGAAATAGCAGATGCACCTGGAGAAGAGTTAAGAGAAAAATTTGCCAGACAAGAAGCGGAAATTCAAGAATCAGTAGGTGGAGTGTTTGATGAAGCAGGAGTTAAATTAGATGATGTAGGTGAAGTAACTGGACCATCTGCACGTGCAGAGGTGGGTGCAGAAGTTAGAGACGTAGCTAGACAAGCACTAGAAGAATCACCAGAAATGGTGGGTGCGGAAAAAGCATTAACTGACTTACTAGAAGAATCTGATGTGTTACTTAAAAACATATCTTCAGGAAAAATAGATCCAGCAGCAGCAGGAAACCAAATAAGAGACTCTTTCAGGAGAGCGAAAGAAGTAGCAGAAAAAGAAGTAGATGACGCATATAATGCAGCATACAATACAGCAGGATTCAGTGGTAATGCTAAACCTTACAACTATGATCCTATAGAAAAAGAAGTTAGGAAAATACTAAGAAAATTAAAACAGGGATCACTTCAAGATACAAGTTTGATAAAAACATTAGACGGTGTGTTAGATAATATAGGAACAGGTAATAAAAGCAATGAAATATTCTTAAGAGATTTTTCGATGTTAAGACAGCTAATTAGAGACAGAGCTAACAAAGGTCAGCGAATAGACGATCTTCTGGGTTTAAAAGAAACCTTTGAAAAAGTTAGGAAAGACACTCTTTCTAATAACCCTGAGGCTCTAGACGCTTTCTTAGCAGCAGAAAAACTAAACACAGAGAAGATGAATGTTTTTAATAATGATTTCACTAACAAATTTTTACAAGAACAAAGCATAGCTCTGGAAGCGTTTAAAACTGGAGACAAAACAGCTTTCCAAAATCTTACAACAATGTTAAGAAACAATCTTTCACGAGACCCTAGTGATCCTAATAAAATAGTGACTCCTGAATGGCTTGAAGGAACACTTGATAGTGTTATATTCAAGGATGAATACGCAGACAGTTTAATAGCTTTAAAAAACGGAATACGACAAAACTATTATGATGATGTCATAGACTCCACAGGAGAAAGACTACGACCTAAAGGTCCACAAGCTCATGAAAAATTCATGTCAGAAAACGAAAGCCTTGTAAGAAAATTATTTGATGAAGATGAAATAGCAGAATTTAGTAATGCAGATACTTTTATTAAAAAGTTTCAAGCTAGGGAAAAAGCCTTTAAAGATGTGATAGAACAAATAAGAAAAGATTCTAATTTAAGCAACATAGCAGGAAACTCTAAATCACCTGAAGATTTATTCAAGAATACTTGGGGAGAAAGAAAGTTCACAACAAATAAAGAACTTTATGAAGCAATCACTGAATACGGAAGTAAAGACTTAATAGAAACATATAAAAAATATATTGGAAAAGACATAATGGATAACACTATGGTTCTAAAAAGAGGAACAAACCAAGAGTTATTCAATGGTAATAAATTAGAAAAATACCTTGAAACAAATGGAGACCTAATTGAACTTTGGTTCGGTAAACAATTTAGAACTAATCTAGGTAAAATATCGAATAAAATAAAAGCCTTTGATGATCTTGGCACGACTTCATTAAAACCTGAAGATGCTTTTCTGTTAAGAAGTTTAAACCAAATGGCACGTGCTTACGTTGGTTTGTTTACGACTCCTGGTCGTATAATGACAGCAGTTAAAAACATTTACGGTGGTGCAGCAGATCAGAAACTAGTAAGGTTATTAACCAGACCAGAAGAACTGTACGACACAATAATGAAAGATAGGTGGCAAAAAGATCCTAAACTAAGAGCTTTTGTTAGGGAACTAGGTAGGATATACTATAGGGAAGAGGTCGATGAAACAGAATTTCCTCCAGACCCAGCTGAAGCTGCCAGATCTATAAGACTTGGACCAGGATATCAGCTTGAAGATGCAGAGGAAGAAGTGATACCATCTATGAATACAGGTGGTCATGTTGTTAAAAACTTAGTAAATTTAAGATATGGGATAAAATAAATGGCTATAAAAAGTATGAAAGATCTTAGAGAACGAATGAGAATGGCAAAAGAGCGTCTTGCACTTAAACAGCCACCACAACCACCAATCGGTGCACCTGTTCCTGGACAACCAAGTCAAAGACCTTTAGCAAGTGAAAGATTACTTGATCTATACGCTGGTGCTCCAAGTGTAGATTCCTTAGTTAATCCACCACCAATAGATCCAGGTGGTCAAGAAGATTTACAAAAATTAATGGACATGCAAAGAGAAACATACAGAAAGTTTTTAGTTCAACCAGCACCTCCAGGTGGACCTCCAGGTGGACCTCCAGGTGGACCTCCAGGTGGACCTCCAGGAGTAGGCTTTCCTCCAGGTGCAGGTGTAGACCCAACACCTCCAGGTGGACAACCACCAATACAACCACCAAGATATGGAAGAGACCCTAATGACCCAATATATGGAGGCATGAATCCGTATGATATGGAGTTTGTAGGTGCGGATAATGTAGTTGATTCTTTATCTTATATGCCTATAGACTACTCTAGTTCAGGTCTATCAGGTATGCTTAGAAAACTTGGTTCTATGAAAGGTCTAGGATCAGAACCTAGTTCATATGTAGATTATGGTGGAATAATGGAAAGAATCAATAATCTTCAGGAAGAAGAATTAGAAGATATTCCAGTTGAGTTAAACTTAGGTGGTATAGTTTCTCTGTTTGATTTTAATTAGACTAGCCAGTCCTTCCACTTTTCTTCACCTAAAACAGTTTGAGCAATATTTTGCTTTTGTCTAAGAGACCTTACTATTTTTTCATCAACTGTTCGTTCACAAACTATGTCTATGTAGGTTACTTTATTGGTTTGACCTATACGGTGTGCTCGGTCTTCTGATTGTAAGCGTTTTTCAAGGTCATAGTTATTAGAGTAATAGATTACTGTGTTGGCTGCAGTAAGTGTTATGCCGTAACCACCAGTTTGGGTGTTACCTACAAAGAATCTTAACGGACTGTCTGGGTTTTGAAAATCATTGATAACTTCTTCTCTTCTTTCTTGACCAACCTCTCCATGATAAGTACCTACAGACTCTGGACCATAAACCTTGCTTAGTTCTCTTTCTATTTTTTGTATATCGTGTCTATAGTTTGCCCATATTATAACCTTGCCGTCTGTCTCCTCGAGTATTTCCATCAGCTCTGGGAGCCTTTGGCTAGGTAGCTCGGTTAGTCCTCCCCCATCAAGTCCTACGAAGCCACAGGAGACCTGATGAAGCCTGACAATTTGAGTAATTATATGAGTAATAGTTACTGTGTCCTTGCCTAAAATAGCTTTGGCTTGTTTTTGCAGTTCTTTATAAACCCTTTTCTGTTCATCTGTCATTTGTATAGTTCTCTTAAGGTAAACCTTATCAGGTAAATCCAAACAATCTTTCTTTAATATCCTAGAACTAAATTTAGAAAGACTTTCATTTAATTCAGTCAGGTTTTTATACCCTGTAACCTGTTTGAATATTCTACCACCAAAGGAACTGTCAACTAAGTTGGCGTATCTTGCTCTAAAAGAAAAGAAACTACTAAAACCTAACAAACTAGGATCTAGAAAATAGGCTTGACTATATAGGTCTAGAGGACTTTTAGTTACAGGAGAGCCAGTGAGTATTCTTTTATAGTATGCATACTTACCTAGTCTTACAGCATTCATAGTTCTTTTAGCTTTATGGTTTTTTATAGTTGTACTTTCATCTATTATAAACATACACTTTCTCTTAAAAAGAAAATCAGTTACGAAATCACTACCCTTCTTTGTACTAAGAGCTTCTACATTCATTATTAATATGTTTAATCTGTCTGGGTGTTCGTGGTCAGTGAGTGTGGCTAGTAGCTTTTTATTTTTTATTGAAGTAGAGTTGGACCACTTTACCGAATGGTAGTTTATTTCATCTGGTGTGTGAGTAGGTATTTCTTTGCTGTACCAAGTATCGTAAACACCTTTAGGAGCAATAATCAATACTCCATTTATTTTATTTTCTCTAAATAACTGAACAAAATTATCAATAACAACTTTAGATTTACCACAACCCATCTCCATAAATAAAGCGTATTCTTGTTTATCGTATGATTCTTCTAACGCTTCAAGTTGGTGTTCGTACGGTTGTGTTTTGAATAAAAAATCTGTCATCTTTCTCGTTTCTTATATGTTTCCTCATAGTATCGTATATTTTTTATAGAAGATAAATACATGTTTTAGCATAATTACCACTTTAGTGCTAATAGTCGCTAATAGTCTTGTCAATAACCTTTTGATGTATTTAGGTTATAAGGGCTACGAACTATTGTCTATTAAATTATTAGCTATTTTAGCAAATTACTAGGCGTCTCCTATACTAAATTTAAAAAGTACCTATAATAATAAGGTAGTAGTATCGAGGGTAGTTGACGATACGCCGAAAAGTTTTTAGAGCATTTTTCATAATTTACTCATACTAAAAACATATCGTCACTAACTTACTTACTTATTCATTTACCTTTTTAAAAATACAAGGTAAAATCGAAAAAGTAACTAAAGAAACGAGAGAAAAGAAAATATGAAGACAGTTTACATTGTTCAAAAACCAGACGAAAAGAAAAACATACTTTCTGCTAAAGACTTCGGAGAGTTCAAGTTTGTTTTTCCAGAAAAATTAAATCTCATATGGAGACCTGAAGAAACGGTCTCTATCGCTAAAAAAGAACTAAGGTACTTTAATGACCAAGACCACTTATTGTTAATAGGTGACCCTGCTCTTATAGGTATCTGTACTGCTGTAGCTGCAGACTACAACAGAGGTAAGGTTAAGTTTTTAAAATGGGATAACCGTGAATTCAAATATTATCCTGTGGAGGTAGAGCTATGAGTTTAGTAGATAAAATGGTTAAGGATTCCCAACCAGATATAAAGTCAGAAGACTTAGGGAACATAAGCGACTTAGGTCGTCAGTTATCAGAATTAGAAGATAAGATAAGATTAGAAGAAGAACATTTAAAAGCATTGAAAGATGAGTATCGTAAACTTAGTGAAGATACACTTCCTAATAAACTACGAGAACTTGGAGTCAGTGAGTTTAAACTAGCAGATGGTACTAGTATGTCTATACAGCCGTACTATTCTGCGAGGATTACACCAGAGAACCGTGATGTCTGTTTCCATTGGTTAGAGAATAATGGTTTAGGTGATATAATCAAGAATACAGTTTCAGCTAACTTCGGTAGAGGTGAAGATGAAGCTGCAAAAAGCCTTATGAATAAGCTAGAAGATGATGGACACAACCTGTCTCAGAAGAAGTGGGTTGAGCCTATGACTCTTAAAGCTGTTGTTAGGGAACAGGTAGAAAAGGGGAACGACCTACCCCTTGACTCCTTTAATGTATATGTAGGTCAGAAAATAAAGGTGAAAAAATGACTATTGAAAATGAAACAGTGACTAATGAAACAGTGACTAATGAAAAAGTAGATAAACCTGTAGAAGTTGAAAAACAAACTACAGCACTAACGGCTTCAACGGCTTTCCAGGAAGACGCAGGAAGTGGGTTAGAAAATATGACAGCTGAGGACTTTACCATACCTCGATTAAAAATACTTCAGGCGTTAAGTCCAGAAGTTAATAAGAGAGATGGTAAGTATATCGAAAATGCTGCAGCAGGTGATATAGTAAACACAGTTACCAAAGAACTCTACACAGAGGAAAACGGTGGGTGTTTAGTATTACCTGTAGGATATAAGAGAATGTTCCTAGAGTGGCAACCACGAGAAACTGGTGGTGGCTTGGTACATCAACACTTAGACGCGAGTATCTTAAGTAAAACCACTAAAGATAAAACAGGAGCTGATATATTAGAGAATGGTAACTACATTCAAACATCAGCTACCCATTATGTTTTATTGATTAATGGTGACTCTTTTCAGCAAGTAATGATTCCTATGGCTGGAACACAGTTAAAGAAATCACGAACATGGAACTCTGTGATGGCGAGTGTAAAAGTTAAGTCTAGCGACGGTAGAATTTTTACCCCACCAACATACAGCCACAAGTATAAACTTACTACGGTGGCGGAGTCTAATGATCGTGGTACTTGGTTCGGTTGGAATATTGAACTAATAGGAGCACTTGGTGACGAGGAAATGTCTTTATATGAAGCAGCAAAACATTTTTCAAAGAATATAAATTTTGAAAGTAGTGTGGCACCTGCTGAATCAGAAGCTCCATTTTAATTGTAGTAATTTATAGGGTGGGGTACGTCCCCACCCATTATTGGAGTATGTCCATTGGAAATAGCACAAAAACTACATGAAATCTTTCACGGCTCAGCAAGAGCTCACGGAAGTTTTATTGTGGAAAATGGTACGCTAGGACAAAAAGCTCAAGGAAAAGCAAAAACAATCAAGACAGTAGGAGCTACTGTAAATCATTGGAAAGATCATTTAGAAGGGAAAGAAGGATTAGGTATTATACCTATAGATGAAGAGAACTCTGTTAGGTGGGGCGCAATAGATATAGACATATACTCCCTAGACCTAGAAAAACTTGTACAAAAAATAGAAGAATTTAAACTACCTCTTGTTGTTTGCCGTAGCAAAAGTGGTGGTGCTCATGTTTTTTGCTTCTTAAAAGAAAAGATACCAGCAGGAGATATGCAAGATAAGTTAAGAGAAATATCTGCAGGACTTGGATACGGTGGGGTAGAGATATTTCCTAAACAAAGAGAAGTGTTAGTTGAGCGTGGAGATATTGGTAGTTGGTTAAACATGCCGTACTTCGAGGGAGATACATCTTTACGTTATGGTTTTGACACGAAAGGCAAAGCGTTACCATTACATGAATTTATAGAGTTTATTGAACAAAGACAGGTAACAAAACAAGATTTAATAGACCTAGAGGTTCCAACAGTTGATGATATTAAGGACGGTCCACCGTGTCTTCAAGTTTTATTAAAACAAGGTTTCCCAGAAGGAACAAGAAACAATGGTTTGTTTAATGTAGGTGTGTATTTAAAGAAATCAAACCCTGAAAAATGGGACAGTAATATAGAAGAGTATAACCGTAAGTATGTACACCCACCACTACCAGCTCAAGAAGTAATAACACTAATAAACACACTGAAGAAAAAAGAATATAACTATAAATGTAATGACGAACCTATTAAATCTTATTGTAATGTAACTAAATGTCGTGGTTGTAAATTTGGTGTTGGTGGTGGTAATGCTGCTCCATCATTCTCTAGTTTATCTAAACTAGATACTAAACCACCACTATGGTTTTTATCTATTGATGATAAAAGGTTAGAACTAAACACAGAGCAACTACAAAATCAATTAAAGTTTCAACGAGCATGTATGGAAGTTCTTAACATGATGCCTCCTCGTATGCAGGATAAAACTTGGCAAAACATGATTCAAGGGTTAATGGAAAGTGGTATGGAAGTAATTGAAGTTAGTGACGATGTAACTATTGAAGGGCAGTTTATGGAACTTTTAGAATCTTTCTGTACAGACATGGCACAAGCTAACACAAGAGATGAAATACTATTAGGTAAACCATACACCGAAGATGGTAAAACATACTTTAGGATAAAAGACTTAAAGGACTATCTAGCTAAACACAGATTCACAGATATGGAGACTAACAGGATAGCTTCTAAGTTAAGAGATTTAAAAGCTAAACATAAGTTCTTTAATATTAAAGGCAGAGGCACTAATGTCTGGTATATCGATGAGTTTAGCTACAAAGAAGATGAACTAGAAACTAAAGATTTTGGGGAGCAAGAACTATAATGTGGAATATTGTACTTGGTCCACCTGGAACTGGTAAAACCACTTACCTTTTAGACAAAGCTGAAGAGTTTTTAGAGATGGGGATTAGACCAGAAAAACTAGGTTATGTTGCTTTCACTAAAAAGGCAGCAAACGAAGCTCTTACAAGGGCAGTGACAAAGTTTGGGTATGAAACTAAAGAGCTTGTTTACTTTAGAACTTTACATTCATTGTGTTATCATTGGTTAGGACTAACAAGGAGTGATGTTATGGCAAGGAGTAACCTAAGGGAGTTCAGTAAATCTATAGGAGAACGAATCAGTTCAGCTTGGGAAGGAGAAAACTTGATGGCTCTTAACAGTAAAGGAGACAAGATGTTATTCTTAGAAAACATGGCACGTAATCAGTGTCTTGGTTTCCGTGAGCAATGGAACAGTGCTAACTCTGATATTTCTTGGATGCATTTTGATTGGTTTAGTAAAAACTATTCTAAATATAAAGAGAACAACTTTTTAATAGACTACACTGATATGCTAGAAATGTTTCTTCAATCTAGAGGTTCACCCAACCTTGATGTATTAATAGTGGACGAAGCTCAAGACCTGTCTGCTCTTCAGTGGAAGTGTATAGAAAAACTAGCTAGTGATGTAGAGCATGTGTACATAGCAGGAGATGACGACCAAGCAATCTACCGTTGGGCAGGAGCAGATGTACAACACTTTATTAACTTAAAAGGTAAGAACACATATTTAAAACAATCTTATCGTGTACCGAGAAAAGTTCATGATGTAGCTTTGGGTGTGGTTAAAAGGATAGGTAGCAGAAAAGAAAAAGTTTGGGAACCTAAAACAGAAGAGGGAACAGTAAACTTTCATACAAGTTTTGAACATGTAGATATATCTCAGGGAGATTGGTTGTTTTTAGCTAGGAATAATTACTTACTAAATGGCGTAGAAGATTATCTTCAGCTTAGTGGTAGGATCTATCAAAAGGGTAATAAACCCTCAGTTTCAGAAAATTTAATAACAGCTATTAAAGACTGGGAATCTTTACGCAAAGGAGGCTCCATTGAGGCTGGAAGGATACGAAAAATATACGGCTATATGAAAGTGGGTAAGGGTGTTAAAAGGGGTTATAAGACGCTTAAAACGGTTAGAGATGACCTTAACCTAGATATTAAAACCTTAAAAGCAGACCATGGTTTATTAGTTGACTGTATATGGCATGAATGCTTTGACTTAATAGGAAACACTCAAAGAGAGTATGTTATTTCTTGTTTGAGAAAAGGTGAGAAACTTGTTTCTTCTAAAATAAGACTCAACACTATTCATGCTGCTAAAGGTGGAGAATGTGAAAACGTGGTATTATTAACAGACTTAGCTAATAAAACATGGCAGGAACTATACACTAACCCAGATAATGAATGCAGAGCATTTTATGTAGGCGTAACTAGAACTAAAAATAACTTGCATTTAATAAGAGGTAAAACCAGAAAGGAATTTTTGTTTACATGATTAGACTTTTAAAAGGAGCACTAAAAGGTTATGACCCCAACATAAATGATTGGGACAAGCCTAACACAAGATATTTTGGTGGTAAGAAAGTAGTAGGCAGACCAACTAAAGGTTTTGGAGATCCAGGTTCTGAGTTTTATTACGCAGGTAAATTGTACAAACCAGAAATGTGGACACCAGAGATGGAGACAATTAAAAAACAAACAGAACTATTAGTTTATGAAAAACTAGGAAAAATTGTTAGGTTTACTTTCTGTTTGTGTGGTCTATATAAAACAGGGGATCAGTCTATTCCTCACCACTCTGACACAGTACCTACTTTAGATGATCTCGTAGTTTCCATATCTTTTGGTGCTCCTAGAGTTTTTCAGTGGCGAGAATATAAACAAAACATTAAGGAATCAACCAACACAAGTGAAACCAACACAAAATATATAAATAAAAAATCTGAGGAGCTGTACCTACTAGAAGATGGAGATGTTGTTATTTTTGACGGACATTCCCAAATGAAGGCAACCCATTCTGTACCTCAGGTTATAGGAACAGAGGAGAGAATTAACTTGACTTTTAGGACTGGATTGTGAGTAAAATTTTTAACAATATGCTATACTTTCACTTTACTAGTAAAGTAATATATACCGTATGAATATTTTTAAGCTAGACTCAACCACACAACTTTGTGCTGTAAACCACTGTGATAAACATGTATCTAAAATGATACTAGAGTCTGCTCAAATGCTTTGTACTTCATCATGGTCTTTAGGTGTAGAGGCACCTTATAAACCAGTACACCAAAAACACCCATGTACTCTTTGGGCTGGTAAAAGCCTACAGAACTGGCTTTGGCTTAAACAACTGGCTTTAGATTTAAATAAAGAATTTATGTACAGGTACGATAAAGACGTTTGGCATAAATCTGCAGAAATGGTGTACAGTTTAAAACACCCTGAAAAATTGCCAAATATTGGTCTTACAGAGTTTCCTCAATGTATGCCTGATGAGTATAAAGTAGAGGGAGACCCAATACAAGCATACAGAAAATACTATATAGGCGAAAAACATTTCGCTAAGTGGACTAAACGGGAGGTTCCTGCATGGTTTCAAATATAGAAAGGTTTTTTGGGTTTATGCAAGAGAGACACACAATATACGAAAAACGTAAACGTGGTGCACCTTTCCCGTGGACTAATGATGAGATACTACAGAAATATAGTTTTTGCAATGTTTATAGGGAGTTAGATAAAGTAACTATATGGATTAGGGAAAACTGGAAAGAGCCGTATGAACTTCATCCAAACTTACCGTTTGCCATGGCTGTTGCTCGTCAAATCAACTGGCCAGAAACTCTAGAAGAAATAGGTTTCCCTGAAGAGTGGGAACCAGAGCGTGTTAAGAAAATTATGCAAGACAGAATGGATAGGGGTGAAAAAGTTTACACAGGTGCGTATATGCTAACAGGAACACTAGGTGGTACAAAAGTAGAACAAACAGTAGATAAAATTCTTACTCCACTATATAATAACCCACCAGAAATAATATGGGACTCTTTAGAAAAAACATGGAAAAACTATCTTCCTTATGCAGGATTCAGTGGATTTATGGCGTATGAAGTCGTAACTGATTTAAGGTTTACATCTCATTTGTGCTTTGCCAAAGATATAACCACTTGGGCTAACGCAGGTCCAGGAGCAAAACGTGGCTTAAATAGAATACACGAAAGAAGCCTTAATCAAAGTATTAAGACAAAAGATTCTGTAAGGGAAATGAAAGAGTTATTAGATGTGGCTGATAATTACTACAACAGAGGGATATACTCTGGGTATCAACAACCATTTGAAATGAGAGAAATTGAACACTGCTTATGTGAATTTGATAAGTATGAAAGAGTTAGGTTGGGGGAAGGCAAACCTCGAGCTAAGTATAAATATAAAGGAGAATAATATGCCAGCAGATTTTAAAGATATACAAAAATTAGCTAACGAAGACGTAAAACACCTTAAAAAAGCAGAAAAAAGCTATGGAGATAGTTGGATGCTAAGAGGTGGTGTAGGTGCATTTATGATGTTATGTCGTAAATGGGACAGAATAGAAAACCAAACGAAAAAAGAAAACTATGATATCTTTGAAACCGTTAAAAACGATTTAAGTAAAACAGGTATTTTAGATGACATAAGAGACTTAAGAAGATATCTATTATTAGTTGAATCCCACACTACAAAGTATTACGATACAGAGTGGTTGGAAAAACAAGCAAAAAAATACCAAGAGAAAAATGACGGGAAAAAATGAATCAAGTTGAATTAATATTTACAGACATAAGGGCACAAGCAAGAGGATTACCTAAGTTCGCAACCGACGGTTCAGCAGGTTTAGATTTACGTGCTTGTGACGAAGCTACAATACCTGCAGGGAGAGTGAAAAAGTTCCCAATGGGTTTTCAAATATACATGAAAGACCCTAATATGTGTGCCATGATTATGCCACGGTCAGGGCTAGGGATTAAAGGTATTTTACCAGCTAATGTATTAGGACTGATAGACGCAGACTATCAGGGAGAATTGGTGGTTCACCTTAAAAACCATTCTCAAGAAGCCTATGTTGTTCAAAATGGGGATAGGATAGCTCAGCTTGCATTCTTACCTATTATACAACCAAATTTTAATATAGTCACTGAATTCAGTGAGATAACTGCTCGTGGTGAGGGTGGTTTTGGAAGTACAGGAAAAAGATAATGAAGATATATATACCGACAAGAGGAAGACCAAGTAACCAAGAAACGCTTAAATGGTTTCCTAGAGAAATGCAGACTGATGGATCAGTTGTGCTAGTTATAGACGAAGACGAAAAAGATAAGTATTGGAAATACCCAGACACACCTAAAATGATAGTACCTGAAGACTGTGTAGGTATTGGTCCAAAAAGAAAATACATTATAGAACATACTGATGATCCTCATATAGTGATGCTTGATGATGATTTACGCTTTTACATCCGTAAAAGTCCTACCGATTGGCATCTACGATATTTGGAATCTAGTGAGTACCCTGCTTTATTTGGATTACTTGAAGAGTGGATGAAGCAGGGTTACGCTCACTGTGGGGTAAGTGCAAGAGAGGGTAACAACCGTGTAGAAGACCTGTCAGTAGAAAACACTAGGTATATGAGAGTATTAGCGTACAACCTAGAGGCTTTTCCACCAGACATAGAATGGGGTAGAACACAAGTTATGGAAGATTTTGACATAGCTCTACAACTTCTAAGAAAAGGTAAGCCTTGTAAAGTTAGTTTTTATTATGCTCAAGGACAAAAGTCTTCCAATGCTGCTGGTGGTTGTAGTGAGTGGAGAACTATAGACGTTCATAACGCAGGAGCAGAAAAACTACACGAGCTTCACCCTACTTGTGTTAAAATAGTAGAGAAACAAACAAAAACAGCTTGGAACGGTCTTCCTCGTAAAGACGTTATAATAGGTTGGAAGAAAGCATTTAAAGAAGGAGTAGAAAATGAAAGTTCTTGAAGTAAGAAACGTGCATGATGCACTACTACGTGGTTTAGACTTGTTATACCATGAAGATCGAAAAACTGAAAGCAGAAACGGAGTTGTGTATGAATCTTCCACACCAGTCACAACAATATATAAAAGACCTAAAGAAAGAGTTATCTTTTGGAAAGATAGAGATGCTAATCCATTCTTTCATTTAATGGAAAGTTTATGGATGTTAGATGGAAGAAATGATTTAAAGTTTGTACACCAATATAACAAAGGTATGGAAAACTACAGTGATGACGGAGTAACTCTTCATGGAGCTTATGGTTGGCGTTGGTGTTCTTATTTCACATACAATCAACTTGAAGTTATTATCGATAGATTAAAGAAAGACCCTTACGATAGAAGATGTGTATTACAAATGTGGGATCCTGTTGAAGATTTAGGTAGAGACGGTAAAGACGTTCCTTGTAACACTTGTATATATTTTAAAATAGACTATGAAGGCAGATTACAGATGACAGTTTCTAACAGGTCTAATGACATAATTTGGGGAGCTTATGGGGCTAACGCTGTACATATGTCGATACTTCAGGAGTATATGGCTGCTTGTATTGGTGTACCTGTCGGTGACTATTATCAGGTGAGCGATAACTTTCATGCCTATGAAGAAAAATTTAATGAACTAACAGAAACATTTATTGAAAAAGATTCTTTTGATATAGAGTCACAACTAAGACTCATGAAATTGAACCCATACACATCAGGTGAAGTCCAGTCATACCCTATGGTAAATGTAGGACAACATCTTTGGAAATTAGAGCTTATACTATTCTTAGACAGACAACCATTTGAAAAGATAGAGTTTACTGAACCGTTTTTTAGTGAAGTAGCCGTACCTATTCAGGATTCATGGTGGCTTCATAAACAAGGTAAGACCGATGAAGCTATGATTGAAATACAAAAATGTGCTGCCAGTGATTGGAGAAAGGCTTGTTGGGAATGGTTTAGCAGAAGAATAGAACAATAAAATAAGGAGTAACTATGATTAAACAATGGTCATATAGCAGATTAAGTTGTTTTGAAAAATGTCCTAAACAGGCAGAGTTTAGATACATTAAGAGAATAAAAGAACCTGGAAGCCCAGCAATGGATAGAGGAAAAGAGATACATAAACTTTGTGAAGATTTTATACGAGGAAACCTGGAAACTATCCCTCCTCAGATTAAAGACTTTGAAGATGCGTTTATGGTTTTAAAAGACTTGTACCTACACGGTCATGTAATTTGTGAAAGTGATTGGGCTATTGATAAAGATTGGAATAAAACAGGTTGGTTTGAAGATGATACTTGGGGCAGAGCAAAAGTGGACGCTTTTGTATATGAAGAAGGAACTAGTAAAGAAGCTCGTGTGATAGATTTTAAAACAGGAAGATACGACGGTAATCAAGAAACACATAAAGAACAGTGTGAGCTATATGGAGCTATAGCACTTAAAAGATACCCAGAACTAGAAAGCATAGTTACAGAAATGTGGTATCTAGATCACGGTAAGATAGATAGGTACATCTATACACCTGAAAGTATAAAAATAAAACAAGAAAGAATTAACCTTAGAGCAATAGCTATGACTACAGCCGAAGAGTTTCCAGCTAACCCTTCTAGGTTTAAGTGTAAGTGGTGTTATTTCGGTAAACAAAACATGTGTAGAGAGGCAGAAGTATGAATAAGGAACCCCATATCCAAGTACCACTTATAGAACCAGAAACTGATTGGTGTCCACCTGTTTCTTTTCCTGATTTAACAGACCAAAAAGAAATAGCTATAGACCTAGAAACATGTGACCCTTGGCTCAAGACCCATGGTCCAGGCTGGGCATTTAAAGACAGAGGATATATCATAGGTATAGCTGTAGCTACTTCTGGGTGGAAAGGTTATTTCCCTATAAAACATACTATGGGTCCAAATTTAGATGAACAGGTTGTTCGTAGATGGTTACAAAAACAACTAGACGCACCTAACGCTAAAATATTCCATAATGCACAATATGACGTTGGTTGGTTAAAAGCAGAAGGATATACAATCAACGGAACTATACACGATACTATGATGGCTGCACCTTTGTTAAACGAAAATGAGTACAGTTACTCCTTGAACAGTATAGGTAAAGAATATCTAGGAGAAGAAAAAGATGAGTCTTTATTAATAGAAGCAGCACAAGCATGGGGTGTAGACCCTAAAGCTGAAATGTATAAACTGTCTCCTAATTTTGTGGGTCAGTACGCTGAACAAGACGCAGACCTCACCTACAGGTTATGGCAGATTTTAAAGAAAGGGATAGAGGAAGATGATATAAGTGATATTTATACTACTGAAAGAAAACTATTGCCTGTTCTTATAGATATGAGAATGAAAGGTGTAAGGATAGATATAGAAAGAGCTCAACAAGTAAAGAAAGAGCTACTTAAAAAAGAACAAAGTATAGTAAAAGAAATTAAAAGATGGTATGGGTTAGAACCTGACCTATGGGCAGCACAGTCCTTATCTCAAGTGTTTGACAGAGCTGGTCTTCAATACCCTACCACACCTAAGACTCAAGCACCTAGTTTTGTAGCAAGTTGGTTAGAAAACCATGACCACAAACTGCCTCTCGCTATAGCTCAAGCAAGAAAACTAAACAAAGCCAGAACTACTTTTATAGATAAAATGATTATGGGTCACTTAGTTGATGGTAGAATACATGCCGAACTACACCCTTTAAGGTCAGATAGTGGAGGAACTGTAACTGGAAGATTTAGTGGAAGTAATCCTAACCTGCAACAAGTACCTGCTAGAGATCCTATGATTGGTAGTTTAATTCGATCTTTATTCATACCAGAAGAAGGTAAGCACTGGGGTTGTTTTGACTACTCTCAACAAGAACCTAGACTAACCGTGCACTATTCAGTATTAACTCAACAGGACGGAGCTGAGGAAGCAGCCAAAGAGTATGAAGATAAAAACGCAGACTTTCACCAGATTGTAGCAGATATGGCTAACATAAGCCGAAAGGAAGCTAAGACTATTAATTTAGGACTTAG
>TARA_R100001163_G_scaffold38116_2_pt1 | contig 32747 bp, 37 predicted proteins | sample TARA_R100001163 | Tara Oceans TARA_R100001163 (sample SAMEA2621285) | marine metagenome | biome: marine biome (ENVO:00000447); feature: deep chlorophyll maximum layer (ENVO:xxxxxxxx); material: "saline water (ENVO:00002010), including plankton (ENVO:xxxxxxxx)" | depth 120 m
CAAAACCGCCAAGCAGTCGGTACGTGCGCCGAAGGTGACCAAAGCGCCGAAAACACCGTTATGATGGATATGGATCGAGCTTTCTGCGGGCATCGTCTTGCTGTGCTTCAGCAATACGCGCGCGGCTTTGCCAATGTCGCCAATGTAGGCGGCATTAAACTGCGCGGCTTCGCCACTGGCATCGACTGGCACTACTCGCCGCCAGTCTGGATATTCGGCGCGAATGGGTTCAAAGACTACCCCGCCAATCACGGCTGTTTCCGCTTGTGGCGGGCAAAATTCAATGGTGTCATGCTTGTAACCCGCTAATGCGCGTTTGACCGTGTCAGACGGCACGATGCAAGAGCCATCGCCACTAGGCTCAATTGCAAATGTCGCCACAAACATGCGATGACCGTCAGTCGCCACGAGCTTGGCGGTATCGTCGCGCCATTCGATATATACGCTCTTTATGTAAAAGCGCGCATCTTTCTTGGACGCGAAAAGTTGGGCAGCTTTCAATAGGTCAGTAGGGATTTGCATTGGTTTGGCTTCCTGTTGTTGCTGAATCGGCTAAAAACAACCGCCAAAACGCGCCACCCTGGGCGCGCTTTAACTGTTGCTCTCAGAGGCTTGATATCAGCGCTTTAATGTTTGATTTGTGCTGTTCGTCAAGCGCTGGCAGGCGCTTGTGAACCCGCAGTGCTTCAAACATCTTGCGAGCTATCAGCGGATATCCATCGCGTGTTGCTGCACGCATCTGCATGCCAACGTATCTATCAAAAACCCACGGATCACACTCAAAGGTCCAACCGGGGCGCGCTGGATCAATCGCCAAAATGTATTCGGCTTCGCCTTGCCAAAATTTTTCGTCTCGTTTCATGTGTCTGCCTTCTGTTGTTTTGCTGAATTGCACAACAATAATCGCAAAAGCTAACGCCAGGCAGAAGAACACGTTTCCACTATCTGCCAAACGTGTTTGTTATGGGCTTTTGTCCCATAGCGTCCCAGAGCGTCCCATGGCGTCTATAGCCGTCCCACGCGACATTGGAGTGTCGTTCCACACACATATATATACGCTCCGTATATATGTGTGGAACTACCTGTCTGGATTTTTCTGTTCACGGTTCTATTTTTCTGGTACCCTTTGCGCGTCGCTTGGATGCGCCACAAAGCAAAGGCGATTCGGCTGTTTTTGGAGCGTCTGGGACGCTCTGGGACCATTTGGGAAAGGCGTGGAACGGGTAGATGGGGAAAGCACAAAGGGCAAAAGGCGCGAATGGCGAGCGCGAATTTTGTTCGCTACTGAACGACCATTTGGGCTGTGAAACCAAACGCAATCTGATGCAGACGCGCGAAGGTGGGTGCGATACGTGGTTGCGGATTGCAGGCATGGCGTGTGCCATCGAGATCAAACGCGTGGAACGTTTGCAGCTCAAAGCTGCCATTGATCAAGTTTTGGCAGTTGATGCTGATCTGCATGCGGTCGCACATCGTACGAATGGCAAACCGTGGCTTGTTACAATGCCTATCGAGTCGTGGGTACGATTGGTGCGAGAGGCTGGTGTTGAATGACGGGCGCTCCTGCCGTGATTGTCAAGATTGCCTCGCACGCGCGTGCGTAGGCAATGGCAGGACGTCGCAAGGGAAAATCCGAAGCATATTCGATTTGCGGGCGCACTAAGCGCGACGGCACGCCGTGCAAGGCGATGGGCGTTTATGCTGGCGGCCCGTGCCTGTGGCATGGCGGCGCAGCCGTGCTAGCGCGCAATGGCCTGCCCGCGAAGCAAAACACATGGCGACGCCCAAGCGTGCGCAGTCGCCGAAACCCGCCAAGTAAGTAAGCACTTACCAACCTAGCCCATGCCGATTCGAACTGGCAGGCAGATCGGCCCGCGCTTGCGCGTGGTTCGCTATGTTAGTGAGCGCTCACTTACTTGGCCCGAGATTGATTCGGTATGGCAGGCAAGCCGAAGCGCGTTTCGATCTGGGAGCCAGATCGAAGATCGATTCGGTATGGGAGCCAGATCGGAAGTGGGGGGGGGTGCCGCGAAGGGGCCCCGCGCGTCTATAGCTATTTCCCAACCCCGCCCGTCCGGCCTCGCGCAAAAAAACTACACGCCAACACGCAAATAAAATATGAAAAAAAACAAAATCGACCCCAAAAACGGAAGTAACGCCGTAAGTTCCTTTTTTTCGACCGCCCCCTAAAACCGTGCAAAGCGTACAAACCGTACAAAGTGTGTTTACGACACCCCCCCCGATGTCGAAAACACAAAAAACGCGCAAACCCAGCATCTATGCGCTTTTTAGGGCACAATCGGGGCATAATATGCGTCAAACCGCAAATTTAGGGGGCCGTAATGGCAGAATGGCAAGCAATTGATTGCGCCAGGCAATACTTGGGCATAAAGGAAGTGCCCGGCCATCAAAGCAACCCAGCGATACTGGCGATGCTAAAGATGGATATGCAATGGCCTGAAGACGATGCAACGCCCTGGTGCAGCGCATTTGCCAACTGGGTGGCGTTCAATATGGGCTTTGAGCGCACTAGAAGCCTGAGAGCCAGAAGCTGGCTTACCGTAGGCACGCCAGTCAGTGCAGACGAAGCGGATGGTAATACGGTGGTGATCTTCAGTCGCGGTCGCGGCAAGCAGCCGGGACCAGAAGTGATTAATGCGCCAGGCCATGTGGCCTTCTACGCCCATCACGAGCCGCATCTAGGCGTTTTAGTGGTTGGCGGCAACCAGGGCGATAAAGTCAGCGAAAAACGCTACCCCATCAGCCGAGTGCTGGGCTACAGAAAGCTCGCTAGGTTGTAGGCATGTTTAAGCTCTTGCTGGCCGTATGCTTGGGGGTAATGACCCCACAAGGGCCGCGCCTTGTAAATTGCAGCGTCATGGTCGAACAGCCAGAACGGTGGTATCAAAGCGAAGAAGAATGCGCCGTTAAAGCCAAGGAATTGCAAAAGCGACATGAAGAGCAATTTAAGGGCACGCCAGTTATTGGCAGGTTGTCTTGTTTGCCCAAAGAGCGGCTTGAAGAGATTGAAGCCAAGCATGGAGAAAAGATAAGGGCCTGATAGAATATCAGGGCCTGCGGGGCTACTCCCGTGCGCCTTTTTACGTCGAGGCGCTATTACACCCCACTGCCCCGCAGGCAACTCAAATGAAGAGCCGAAGCGTTTATTTGCGCCACTGGTCAAGAGTGCGGCGCCACAAGGCGCTGCAAAAGCTTGGCGGAAAGTGCGTAAGGTGCGGTGAATCAGACCTGCGCGTGCTTGAGTTTGACCATATCGTGCCGCTAAAGCGGCGCAGCACAAATCGCAGGCCGAATGTGCAGCAAGTTGTTACCGAAATAATGGCGTCAGATACCCCTACTGAAAAATTTCAGGTATTATGCTGTAACTGTCATCGCCTGAAGACTCGTGAGAACGAAGAATATGGCCAGGACAGTGCTTCTTCCGGTTAGTCTGTTTTGCTTAACATTTAGCCCGCCATTGGCGGGCTTTCTTTTGCCAGTTATTATTGGTATATGAGCAATTTTGACGAATCACGGGCGGAAGACCTGATTAAGCGGGTTCGCTTGGGCGACACGCTGCGCCAAGCTTGTGATGATGAAGACGAGCTGCTTCGGGTCTACGACTGGCTGGAAGACCCCAAAGCCAAGATTGGCGAAAAGCCTTTTGCTGCAATTTATGCGGCAGCTACGCATGATCAGCGACGCACCTGGGCTGATATGGCCAAGGACATCATTGATGATATTGAGCTAAATGGCGATCGTGCGGACACCCAGCGTATCTCCGAGGCAAACAACCGGGCTCGGTTCTACGTGACTTTGTCAAAAGAGACGCACAGGCAGACGCAAGTTACCGTTGGCGACAGTGCTGACAAGGAAGTAACCGTAACTATTCGCAAATTCAATGACTTAGGGGAACAAAGTGAATAAGATTATCGCAATTTGCGGCATTTTTGCGATGCTATCCGGTTGTTCTATGCTGGATCGAATTAACGACAAGCGCGAAAGTTTGCGGCAACAGAAATCAGAATTGGATGCGGTTATTCAGGAAGAGCGCAAGGCCCAGGTAGATGACGCGTTTGATGAATTGTGCAAAGAAGCGCCTATTGGCGAGCTAATCCAGCGCTTTGGCACTGACATGAGCCAATTGCGCTCACTCTGCAACTGGGAATAACAAGCAATGGGCTTTGTGCGGGGTGATTTGCTTGGTCAAACGCGCCGTTCGCCCGTTTTGCGCCCCTTGCCAGCGTCTTTTGGCACTGCCTATCAACTAATTGAGCCATATGAAGTCAAAGTTCAATATGGCACGGTTTACATCCCTGCCGGATATTGCTATGACGGGGCATCTATACCCACGTTAATGGGCTTGTCCAGAGTGGCTATGACCAATGGCGGCAAATTTGCCCCTGAAGTTATGCGCGCCTCCCTGGTGCATGACTGGTTTTGCGATTTTCATCCGCCATGGATATCCAGCAATGATGCCGCTGCCATATTTCGTGACATGTTGCTTGAAGATGGAGTAAGGCCATGGCGCGCGGCCTCCATGTACAGAGCGGTTAAGTGGTTTGGCCCTAAATGGGATCTTAAAAATGCCACTATCTGAAGCCGGTAAGCTGATGACTGACGATGAATTAGCAATGTCGTGGATGGGCAGCGCCATGGCCGCAGTCGGAGCGTTGGCGTGGTTTATGTTCAAGCGAAACGTCGCGCATACTGACAAACGGTTAAACGACCTTGAGTCAAAAGTTGCAAACAAAGTGAATAAGGAAGATTTGGAATCTGCGTTAGCTCGCTCATTGCAGCCCATCACGCAATATATCCTTGAAGAAAAGGACTATCGCAAAGCTCATGGCCGCCGCATTGAAGATTTTATGACCGAAATTAGAAATAGAGATTTGGACACAGAATCCCGCTTGGCGCGGATGGAAGGGCAGCGAGAAATTAAATAGCAATGCTAACTGCAAATGGGTTTGTGGTTAGCATAAGCGGCAATATACGTTAGATTGTTTGTAACTTATTAGCCTAAACTATTGATAGGCTAGACTAAAAGCGGTTAATGACCGCGTTATTACTGCTACTGATGGAGTAAGCAATGAAGTTGATGAAGGCAATGCACGACCGTAGCAATTTGGCTCTGCCAGACGGTCAAGAGCGCGGCAAGGTTCCGCAGAATCAGGCTACTAAGATCGCGAAAAAGAACAAACCTGGTGGCGCTAATGCCAAACGCATTGGCGGTAAAAAGAAAGGGATGGTGAACAAGACCAATTCTTATAGTTAAGTGGAAGTAGAAGTCCCGTACAAATTTGAGCCTCGTCATTATCAGCGCCCAATTTTTGAAGCGTTTGATCAGGGCGTAAAGCGATTGTTGCTGGTCCAGCATCGTCGTGCTGGCAAAGACAAGTGCTGCTTTAACTTGATGATTAGGGCGGCGTTTGAGCGCGTTGGGACTTATTTCTACTTCTTGCCAACCTTCGCCCAGGGGAGAAGGGTCATTTGGCATGGCATGGATAAAGAAGGGTTCAGGTTTATGGACCATATCCCCCCTGGCACGATTGAAAAAATGAACGAGACCGATATGCGGATTCATCTGCGTACAGGCTCAATCATTCAAATCGTGGGGAGCGACAAGATTGACCATATAGTTGGAACCAATCCTGTTGGTGCGGTGTTTTCTGAATACTCGGTGCAAGACCCGAGAGGCTGGGACTTTATTCGACCGATTCTCAGAGAAAACGGCGGATGGGCCTTGCTGAACGGTACGCCGCGCGGTAGAGCCAATCATTTATTTAAGCAATACCAGTTGGCTTGCAAAAGTGATGAATGGTTCGTTCAAAAATTAGGCATTGACGAAACAGGCGTTATGACTGGGGAAGACGTGCAAGCCGAAATTGAAGGCGGCATGTCGGAAGAGTTGGCCAAACAGGAATTCTATGTTTCGTTTGATGGCGGTTTAGAAGGTGGCTATTACAGTTCGTTGTTGAACGACATGCAGGAACAAAGCCGCACAGTTGGTGTGTCTTATGATCCAATACTGCCAGTGCATACCAGTTGGGATATTGGTATGGCGGATTCAACGGCAATTGTGTTTTTCCAGGTTTCGCCAGGCGGTCAGGTACGAATAATTGATTTTCATGAAGCATCTGGCGAAGGACTTCAATATTATTTGCAGATTCTGAACGAAAAAAGCCAGGATGATGGGTATCAGTATGGTGACCACATTGCGCCGCACGACATTGTTGTGCGTGAGTACGGTTCTGGTAAGTCTAGATTAGAAATGGCTCGCAGTATGGGCGTGAATTTTAAGCCTTGCCGCAAACTGTCTTTGCACGATGGCATTAATGCTGTTCGTATGATGTTGCCTATTACTTGGATTGACGGGAACAAATGCGAGCGGTTGGTTCAGGCTTTGCTTGAGTACACAAAGACATGGGACAAACAAAATAACCGTTGGCGTGACCCGCCTGCGCGAAATTGGGCGACTCATGCTGCTGATGCGGTTAGATACATGGCTGTAGGTCGTCCAAACGCTGTTTTGCCAAAGCCGGGTCGATACGCAGACAAATATAAATATAGGGCTCCAACAAGCTGGATGGCGGCATGAATTACGACGAAAACGAAAACGAACTGCTTAACAAGATCGCTAATTGTCGTCGTGAATCTCAGGACCATCAAAATGATTGGCAAATAGAGACGCGCGAATCCTACGAGTTTGTAGCCGGAAATCAGTGGGCTGACGAAGACAAAGCGCGTTTAGAAGAATTGCAACGGCCTTGCGCGACATTCAATCGTGTAGGGCCGGTAATTGACGCAATTGTTGGATATGAGATCAACAATAAGCGCGTAACACGCTACATGCCCCGTTCGATGAATGACGGAAATATAGCCGAAGTGCTTAACATGTCAGCCGAATGGGTTAGAGATCGATGCAACGCAGAGTTTGAAGAAAACGACGCGTTTCGCGATGCCCTTATTTGCGGCATGGGGTTCATAGAAACCCGAATTGATGACGACCTAGACCCAGAAGGGCGTATTGTTCAAGAGCGTGTATCGCCACTTGAAATGCGATGGGATCCGTCGTCTCGGAAACAAAATCTGGAAGACGCCAATTGGCTAAGCCGTGAAAAATGGTGGCTTCTAGATGAAGTGTACGAAAAGTTCCCAGAAATAGCTGATGACCTTTTAATCGGCATGGAAGATCTAGGTAATAACACCTGGTCAAAACCACATGACGCAACCAACGCATGGCGCTATCAGGAAAACGCAACGTCCAACTGGTATGACAAGGGCGAAGGGCGCGTGCTTATTGCTCAATACCAATGGCGCGAAAGAGCGACCGATTACACGGTGACGCTGCCTGACGGGCGCGAATTTACTTTTGATGAAGACCGCTGGAATCGATTAAAGGAGCGCTTGCCCAACACGCCTGTGCGCGAACATCAGTCTTGGAAGTACCATCAGGCGCTTGTGGCTGGTCCAACCGTTATTGAGACAGAAGAACTTCCGCACGACGGATTCAGCATTCGCGCTATTACAGGTAAGCGTGAAGAAGAAACAGGCCTTTGGTACGGCTTGGTGCGGTCGATGAAATCGCCGCAAATGTGGTCAAACGTATTTTTCTCGACCGCTATGAGCGCGCTTCAATCTAATTCCAAGGGCGGGGTAATGATTGAAGATGGCGCAGTTAACGATTTGCGCGAGTTTGAAGACAAGTGGGCGGATGCCGGTGGCGTTGTTCACTTAAACAGCGGCGCCTTGTCTAACAACATGGTTCAAGAGCGCTCTTATGGCGGCTATCCGCCTGCTTTGGATAAGTTGATGCAGTTCAGCATTAACAGCATTCGCGACGTTTCTGGCGTCAATATGGAGCTGCTAGGCATGGTCGGCCATGAGCAGGCTGGCGTTGTTGAAACTGAGCGCAAACAAAGTTCGCTGACAATTTTGGCGCCGTTTTTTAACTCAATGAAGCGTTACCGCATTACGCAAGGTAATGACTTGATGGAGTTAATGCGGTTTCACTTAAAGCCCGGCCAGGTTGTTCGTATTACCAATCTTGGCGAGCCCGTCTGGTGGCGCGACCCTGGCACTCAAAAATACGATGTAGTTATTTCTGACGCCGACAGTTCGCCCAACCTTAAAAATGAAGTTTGGTCGTCTTTGCAAAACATTTTGCCTGCTTATCTAAGAACAGGAATGCCAATTCCGCCTAGCATTATCAAATTCATGCCTATACCTGATAGCGTGGCGAATGATTGGATGTCTTACATGGAGCAGCAAATGCAGCAGCAAATGCAGCAATCTGACATCCAAGGCATGCAGCAACAAATGCAGCAAATGGGCACTGAGCTGCAAAAATTACAGCAGGAAAATATGTCGCTTAAGGAAAAGCGCGAAACAGAAATAATGAAGCTTCAGCAGCGCCAAGCTGAATCTCAAATGGACCTGCAAGTGAAAGAGCAGGAAATGCTTATGGATATGAAATTCAAGGAAATGGAATTAGCCATGAAGCAAAAAATGGACGAGGCGGAGCTTGCAACCAAGCTTCGCGACATTGATTCGCGTTACGACCTTGAAATGAAGCGAATTATGTCAAATAACGAATTGCAACGCGGAAACACTGAGGCGCAAATGCAGGCGCAGCAAGTAAAGGCGGTTATTGATCTTCACAATGAGCGCGAAAAACGAAAGCTTGCAGCGGAATCTATGTCTTTCGAGAATCAAATAGACGATGAAGACAAGATTGAAATTGAAGAAGGCGTTAAAGATAGCCGCAAAAGAATTATCACCTGGCTAAAGGGGCAAGGTGGGGAACTAGCCAAATTGGCGGAGACGTTAAATGAGTGATGTATTAGACGCAATCGAACAAAACGAAGGCCCGAGCCAAGAGGCTTTGGCCTCGGTGCCGCCGCCTGTCTTAAAGCCTGAAGAGACTGACAACGTTGAGCTTTTGCGAGAGCCAATGGCTGATATGGAGTTGCAAGGCTCTTTGTCGGATTCTGACGTTGGGCCTTATGAAAATGAGGCTTTATCTCAAGAGGCAGATGAAGGCGATAAAGGCTCTGCCAATAAACGCATTCAACAGTTAATTGAACAGCGCAATGATTTGCAGCAACGCTTGCAGCGCAATGAAGAATTGGCCGAAAGGCGATTTGCTGAATTGGTTCATCGCATGGAATCAGCAAATGCTGAACCCGAGCCAATAGCGCCAGATTTTGATGAAGATCCTGCTGGTAATTTGCAGTTTCAGCAAGAGCAGTTGCGCAAACAGCAAAATCAAATGCAAATGATTATGCATCATCAGCAGCAGCACAATGCTAACCAAACGCGTGCAAATGCTTTGAAAGAGCGCTATATGCAATCTCAAGCTGCGCTATCTCAACAAAAGCCTGATTATCAGGCTCGTGTTCAAGCTCTTGAAAATCAACGTATTGCTTTCCATGAAAGTCTTGGCTTCAATCGGGAACAGGCGCAAGTGCGTACTGCTCAAGAGGCCTGGGGAATCATTCAGGATGCGATTCAGAATGGAAAAGATCCTGCGCAGGCCATTTACCAAATGGCGGAAGTGTCTACTTCGGCGCAGGCGTCAGAGTTTGCAAATGAGCCAGCTAAAAAGAAGGGCTCAGTTACATCTATTGGCAGTCGCGGCGCGGCGCCAAAAGGGAAAATGACGGCAGCCAGACTATTGGCAATGTCAGATGACGAATTCGCCCAGGCTACGTCTGGCGATAAGTGGCGAAAGCTACATCTCGGATGATGCACGTTACGCATCCTGTTTTGTGCACGTTACGTACTAAAACGTTTTGGCCACGTTACGGACCCACGTAAAACCAACCTTTAAGTGATTGCTAATAACGTAGGAGTACGAAACTAATGGCAAACACAACTTACGCGACGGGTGCAAATGAAACCGTCAAACTATGGGCGAAGAAGCTTCTTCATGAAGCTCTTTCGCAAACTTATGCAAGTCGATTTATGGGCTCTGGCTCTGACTCGATGATTCAGATTCAGGAAGATACGCAAAAAGGGTCGGGTGATCGTATCCGCACTACGCTGCGTATGCTCTTGAGCGGTGATGGGATTGGTGGCGACGGAACGCTAGAAGGCAATGAAGAAGCGCTGACTACCCACACCGATGACATTCTTGTCGATCAATTGCGTCACGCAGTTCGTTCTGGCGGGAAAATGTCTGATCAGCGAATTGCGTTTTCTGTGCGAGAAGAAGCGCGCCAAGGCCTGACTGATTGGTGGTCCGATCGTATCGACGAATGGATGTTTAACCAGTTGGGAGGCGTAGTCTTCAATTGGGGCGGTTCAACTATTCGCACGGGCAACAACGCCGTTATTGCTCCTTCAGCTACTCGACATTTCAATGCAAATGCTCGGAATATCGAGGCGATTGGTTCGGGCGCTTTGCTTACTGAAACTTCAGTTGGCTCTGCTTCTGCGTCCAATAAATTCTATTTGGAACACATCGATCAGCTGATTACGGAAGCCAAGACTGTGCAGCCGTTGATTCGCCCGATTCGCTACGGTGGTGACGAGTATTATTGCCTCTTCCTGCATCCCCGTCAGGTTCAGGATCTTCGTCGCGAAGCTACCGCTGGAACCATTACCTGGTACGACACGCAGAAAGCGCGCGTGCAAGGCGGTGAAATGGAGAACGGCATCTTTACCGGCGCTCTTGGCGTGTATAACGGTGTTGTTTTGCATGAATCGAATCGCGTGCCGTATGGCGCTTCGGCGTCTGCAACAGTGGCTAAGGTTCGCCGTGCAATTTTTGCTGGCGCACAAGCGGCAACTATGGCGTTCGGGCAAGAATTCTCGACAGGGCAAATGCTCTGGACGGAAGAACTGTTCGATTACGGCAACCAACTTGGCGTTTCTTCGGCCATGATTGGCGGTCTTAAAAAGAACGTCTACAACTCGCTCGACTACGGGACTTTGGTTCTGTCCACTTCCTGGACCGGCGCTTAAGCTCTCAAGTCGCTTTTGTTTCCGAAAAGCCAAGTGGCAAAGGAGCCCCGTCATGGGGCTCCTTTCATAATGGGTGTTTATGAACTCACAAGCTTTTAATGACGTAGTACAGAAGGTGCGTGATGTATTGCTTACATCGCCAGCGTCTGTTCAAGATTTAATTGGTGCTGAACGTGCCTGCGAAGATTTGTTGACAACAAATAGGGATAACGCGCCAATTGTATTTATGTTTGCGTGCGTTTACGCCAAACAGCAACGTTTTGCTTTAGCTGAGCATTGGTTGCGCAGGGTTATTGAAATGGACCCTGAGATGTATGAGCCGTGGAATCATTTGGGATTTGTCTACCAACATGAAGGCAGGATTAATCAGGCAAAAGAGGCTTTTGAACGGGCTTTGGATCTCGACAAATCGGGATCCCCCGAAGTTAGGGCTAATCTTGCGGGCGTGCTTATTAATAATGGCACTTCTCAGCATGCTGTTGATGAGTGTAATCGTGTGCTTGCTGATTTCCCTGACCACATTGATACGCGATGGAATCGGAGTCTTGCGTATTTGGAATTGGGCGAATGGAAAAAAGGCTGGATAGATCATCGCGCTGGGTTGTCTGTTGACCCGCGCACCAATGATTGCATGCGTAAAACTCGCAAATACGCTAACAACATTCCATATTGGGATGGCGAGCCCAACAAAAAGCTAGTGGTCTACGGCGAGCAAGGGGTTGGCGATGAAATCATGGCATCCAGTATGTTGCCAGACCTGTATGCCGAGAACCCTGATATAATGTTTGAGTGTCACCCCCGCCTGGTGACGTTGTTTCGCCGTGCCTTTGGCGATAAATTCCCAATTTATGGCACGCGCAAAGTCCAGGCTGACATGCTGCCGTGGGTGAGCTGGGCAACCCCAGAAGCTAAGGTTCCGATCTTTAGCCTTGGCGAGCGCTACAGAAATAGCGCTGGGGAGTTTCCCCGGCAGCCCTTCCTTGTTCCGCTAGAAGAATATCGCGAAAAAGCTCGTGAATATTTAGCCTCGATAGGCCCTGGCGTGAAAATAGGCCTTGCTTGGCAAGGTGGCAGTTTGCAAACTTTTGCTGACGCGCGCTCTATCCCGCTCCCCGATTGGTTGCCTTTATTGCAAAGTGTCGATGCTAAATGGGTATCGCTTCAGTACGACCATGCAGAGCATCCCGGCATGTGGGAGCCAATTATTCAGCAATTTAACGCCGACAAAGGCGTAAATATCCACCATAGCACTTTGTGGGCTAACGACTTAGATCTCTGCTATGGCGCGCTTATCCATGAATTGGATTACATCATCTCGGTCAACACGTCATTAGTACATGCTTGCGGCGCCATGGGCGTTGAATGCCTATCCTTGACGCCAAAAGCTCCAGCGTGGCGGTATGGCCTAAAAGGCAGCACTATGCCGTGGTATGGCGACCATGTTCAGCTAGAGCGGCAAAAAGGGCGCACCTGGGGGCAAGTTATTAAAGAGATTGCGCCGCGTATTCGCAAACGATTTAGCCAAAAGGAAGCGGCATGATTACTGAAGAATACCGCAATCAATTGGAGCAATTGCATACTCAGCGCGATGATTTTGGGCGCAGCGGCAGTCAATGGGCGCACGCCTGCATTAATCTTTGCGCAATCCTAGAAACAAATGATGTTTTGGACTATGGCTGCGGAAAAGCTGAACTGAACCTGAGCCTGCCATTTGGCGTCAAATGCTATGACCCGGCTATTTACAAATACAGGGATGCGCCAAATCCGGCTGATCTGGTTTTTTGTACAGATGTTCTTGAGCATATTGAGCCAGAACAATTAGATGCGGTAATTGCCGATTTGGTGCGCGTCACTAAGCGTATTGGTGTATTTGCTATCCACACAGGGCCAGCGAAAAAAACGTTACCAGATGGGCGCAATGCGCACTTAATACAGCGACCGGGGAAATGGTGGAAGAACAAGCTTGAGCGCTCTTTTGGGGTGCGTGATGAGCAAATGGTTAACCCAGTGACCTACCTAATTACGGTGGAGCCAAAGGGTGATTAACGTTTTTATTGGTTATGACAGCACAGAAAGTTCGGCATACCACGTTCTTTGTCATTCGATTGCGGCGCGATCGAGCATGCCTGTTGCCTTTACGCCAATTCGGCGTAGCACTTTAAGAAACTTGTATGCCAGGCCGCGCGAAGAAAATGAGTCAACTGACTTTAGTATTACGCGCTTTTTAGCGCCATTTCTGGGTCGGTATCGGGGATGGGGCATCTACATGGATTGCGACATGCTTTGCTTGGCAGATATCGCTGAACTGTGGAAGATGCGTGATTACCGATATGCTGTGCAATGCGTGCAGCACGACTACACGCCTAAATCGACAACGAAAATGCGCGGTAACGAACAGGCAGCATACCCCAAAAAGAATTGGTCCAGCTTAATGCTAATGAATTTTGCAAAGTGCGTAAATTTGACGCCGTCTCGAGTTGAGTCGTCATCAGGCGCTTACTTGCATCAGTTTAAGTGGATTGACCATGAGTGCGAGATTGGTGATTTGCCCGCTGAATGGAATCATTTAGTTGGTGAATATGAACTGCCAGACAAGCTTCCTAAAATATTGCATTGGACCTTGGGCGGCCCTTGGTGGCCTGAGTTTAAGGAAGCAGAATATGCCAAGCATTGGGTTGATGAGTACATGCGCATGAATGATGAGAGCGAATACCAATGAGACGACGTGGCTATCAATACGCGCGCACTGAGGCCCAAAAGCAGGCATCTGCTACGGCAAAATCTCCTGCTAAAAAGCCAAAAGTTGTGCGCAAAAAACGCAGGGTAAAGAAATGAGCGACTTTGGCACTATGCGGTCGCGCATTGCGCGAGAAATGAAGCGCGGCGAATTGACTTCTGCTGGCGATGAAATTCGAGATGCAATTTTGTCTGCCATTAAGCATATGGAAAACAGGCGTTTCACATGGAACGAGTTTCTTGATACGACCGTGACCGCTTCTGCCAGTACGGCGTACATGAATTTTAGTGATTTTTCTGTGCGGCCAATTATTATTGATTCGATCAAGGTAAGGATTTCTAATCGAGATTATCCCCTTATTAGAAAGGGTTGGAGTGAGCTTGAAGCGATTGATGCGGGCCAATGGAGTGGTTACCCGGATTGGTACGCCATTCATAGTCGCCGCATTCGTTTGTACCCAATACCGCAGGCTAATTATCCCTTAGTGATGTCTGGTGTGCGGGATCTGACGGAAATTAGTTTGAGCGCTTCAAATTCAGCAACCAATGGCTGGATGACAGATGGCGAAGAGCTTATTCGCATGACGGCAAAAGCAATGCTGTTTAGAGATGAATTGCGCGCCCCTGAATTGTCCGGGCAATTCATGATGGAGTCGGAGCGCGTCATGAGAGAATTGCAGCGTGAAACGTCTGCTCAAGTAAGTAGTGGCAGGGTTAGACCAAGGTTTATGTGATGTTTGTACCCCTAGTCGGTTTCGCGCCTGACGCTGATCCAACACAGCCAGGCGTAATTACAGACTGCGATCTTATTGTCCCTACGTTGCGCGGAATTAAAGCGCTGCCGGGGGATGTAAATGCAGGAATAGCAACCGCGCCCAGCGCGGTTTCTGCTGTATATGCATATAAGCTGGGCGATGGCACTAACCGAATTATTGCATCAACGGAAGGGTCGGCCAGCGCGGCCACGTCGCGTCTGTATGACGTCACGACATCAGGATGGATAGACAAAAGTTCGGCCGCAGGTGATTACACAGCGACGGCTGCATCACGCTGGACATTCGCCCCTTATGGCGATGACTTATATGCGGCCCAAAAAGGGCATCAGCTACAGGTTAGCTCTGGCGGAGACTTTACTGCGGTATCAGGCGCCCCAAAAGCGCTTTGTATTGTGTCTGTATTGGATTTTATTGTTGCATTCAATACAGATGATGATGGCGCAACCTATGGAAATGATGCAAATCGCTGGTGGTGCAGCGCTGCTGGAAATCCAGCCAGTTGGGTTCCCAATATAGCGACTCAAGCCACAACAGGGTTGTTGACTGACACGCCTGGTGCCATTACTGCGGCTGCAAAAGTTGGTAATCAGCTAGTGGCGTTCAAAGAGCGAAGCGCCTACCTTGGCACTTATGTTGATGCGCCTGCTGTGTGGGGGTGGACATTGATTCCGGGCGCGGGATTAGGCGCGTTTTCGCCGTATAGCGTGGTCAGCGTGCAGGGCGTGGGTGTCATGACTATTGGCATCGACAACATATATATGTTTGACGGTTCCAGGGCTCAGCCCTTGGGTTCTAACCGCGTGGCTGAATTCTTATTTAGCGATTTGGACTATCAAAACGCTGGCAGGATTGTGGGATACCACGATCAGTCAAAGAGTCTTGTTTATTGGTGGTATCCCAGCAAGCAATTGCCTGACGGCTCCTTGAGTCGGTATTTAGCCTATAACTACCGCTCTGATCGGTGGGGCTTTGGTCGCAAAATTGCAAATTTTGTTTTCGACTATTTGACCCCTGAAATTACGTATAACGGTCTTGGTAGCGTCACCACTACATATAACGCCATACCAGATGTCTCATATGACCAATGGCTGCCGACAGGCGGCACTTATCTAGCCGCAAAAATAGATGCAAATGGCGTGCTTTACACATTAGATGGCACGTCACAAGAGTCTTACTATGAAACAGGTTATCTAGGCCGGGATGGTGCAATTACAAATCTGAAGCGAGTTAGGCCCCGCTTTGCGGTCGCGCCAGATTCGGGCGACCAGCGCCATTTGTATGCAGATCAACTAGGCGCTGCGGAAACAACCAGCGTAGCTTCAAGGGCAATGGTTGACGGCGCATTTGACCACGTTTTTTCGGCTCGCTGGCACAAAGCTCGCCATACCTATAACGGCAATATGGAAGTGCTTGGCTTAGACGTTGAATCTAATCCGGAAAGCTTAGAATGAGCCAACGCGTGCCATTGCACCCGCCGCTACCGGCAAATATGGACGTAGCTTTGCAGCAGGCTTTGTCTGATGCGTTTAGAACGCATGCCTTGCAGATTAATTGGGCGGCTGCCTACGACATTATCAATGTAAGTTCAGCGGAAACCGCTTTTGCTGATTTGGTCCTTGCGGACGCCAGTGGTGGCGGGTTCTCTTTGACGTTGCCAGAAGCTGGTTTCTGGAATGACCGCGTGCTTAGGATCAAGAAGACAGACGCCACGGGCAATGCAGTAACTATTGCTGCGGCAGGCTCCGAAACGATTGATGGGGCATCGAGCGTAGCTATTAACACGCAATATCATTGCCGTCAGTTTATGTCAGATGGGCAGAATTGGCACATTGTTGGCGCTTACCCGTGAATATTTTTCCAGTGCCCCCAGACAATCTTCACGATTGGTGGGATATGGTGCGTGATGACATTGTTGAGTGTTCTAGCCACGATAAGGAGAATGTGTGGCCTGAAGATGTCTATTCTGCGCTAAAATCTGGCTGGGCAGTGCTGTATGTGTGCACAGTAAATGGTGATTATCAGGGGATGATGGTGACCACAACACACACGGATCAATGGGACCAATCGAACCGATGGCTACATGTTTGGTTCTTAAATGTACATAACCGACCTGATGTTATTCAGGCAGGTAACAAGTATTTGGAAGGCGTGGCTCGGCAAATGGGTTTTAACATGATCACTTTCCGCGCCGACAAAGAGGCCTTTGAGCGGTGGGGTAAACGCTTAGGCTTTGAGATAGGAGAAATTGAATTGCGCAGGAGATTAGACTAATGGGCGGCAGTACCCCCAGACAGACACCGCAACAAACATCAACGCAGGTAACCCAATTACCTGGATTTGTTCAGCCTGTAGCTCAAAATTATTTGCAGCGCGGCCAAGCTTTAAGCCAAACGCCTTTCCAGAGCTATCAAGGAATTCGCGTTTCTCCGCTAAATACGGTGCATAACTTTGCGCTGAATCAAGGGCGGCAACAGTTTGTTCCGTCAATGACCAATGCGGCGAATCAAATAGGCAATTTTATGGCTGGTGCGTTTAATCAGCCTGCTTATATTCACCCATTTCTTGGTTCAATATTGCCAAGCGGTATTAGTCAGCCCCCCTTTATGGGCTCTGGCGGTAAAGGTGGCCAACAGCCGCCTATGCAGAATCCTGTACAACCGGGGTTCCCTAGCGGGCCGCCAAATCCTGTTACCGGCGCACCGGGGCCAATTATTGGCACGCCAAACCCTGTTACCGGCGCACCAGGGCCAGTCACTGGCGTGCCAGGGCCGGTAACTAGCGTGCCAATTAACCCGATGCTGCCTGTGTTCCCTGATATGCCCGCGCCAACACCGGCAACAGCCGTTGCGCCTATGCCTGTAGGCGCATCTAGGGTTATGCCTGACGGTCCAGATGATCCTGATCTAGAAGGGCCTAGCGCTGTTTTTAGCCCCGAATTTTCTTTTAACAGGACCCCAGACCGAGTCACTGGTCCTTTGGGCGGGGCGTTTGACTTCGTAACTCAAGCGGATGCAATGGCTCTTCCGCTCAGCCTTGGCGCACCAGGCGTTTCGATACTGGCTAGTAACGCTCTGCAGAATGCGGGGATAGGCCAAAAAGGGTTGTTTGGATCTTCACAAGACAGCTTTGCAGTCACCCCGCCGCAAATTGATTTTACCGACCAAGGCACGGTGTTTGAAGAAAATCCGTGGGGATCTTTCAATAGCAACATACCAGACACCACTGGCACTGAAGTTTTTGGAGAGCGTGATTCTGCAATAGCGTCGCAATTGGATAGAATGGACATGTCGCCAGAAAACCTGCCGGTCAACGAAAACGCTACCACGAGCCCCGCCGCTGGTAACGACATGGTCAATAATTTAGACCCGATTTCTAGAATGAATTTTGCGACGGCGTTAGCGGCGCAACCGCTTGGGACAAATGTGTCGCTCTATTCTCGTGGGCGACAAGTTGCGCCAGGCACGGTATCTGCCCCCGCTGGCGTAAACATTATTTCTCAACCGCCACCCGGATATGACCCTGCGGTGCAAAGCACGCGCAGCGTGACGCCAACAGCGCCAGAAGACCTTGGGTATCCGCTAGGCGCCGTAGACAGTGAAACCTTCACCCTTGGCATGCCTACCCGGTCCAAGGCTCAACAGATATACGATCTGGAAGGTCTGGACACGCCCCCATTTGCCCAAAGCAGCACAATGCCCGGACCGTCAATGAACCAAGCCCTTGCAACTGAAATTAACACGCCGACACAACCGGCTGCCACAAGCACCATTCCGTTTGATCCGTTGACTGGCTTCGCTTACGGCCCAGCAGCGCCAACCCCAACCCCAACTGATACGTTGCCGCTTAGCGATGTCGGCATTATAGATCTTGACCTTAATAATAGAGTTGCGTTAGGAGACCTTTCCCGTCAAGAAGCCATAAGCATAGCCAAAGGAAGGGGGCGATTTGCGCCAGACACGGTAGCTCCCGTCCCTGTCGTAAACATTGTTTCTCAACAAGCGCCACCCGGATATGACCCTACGGCTGATGCGTTTGGATTTACTGGATACGACGGTAGCGATATTTCTTTCGCTGACATTGCCGCAAGCTACGGCGAAAGCGACGGTTTCGACAGCGATATTGGATTGGGATACTAATCATGGGAAGTCAACCGACTCAAAACATAGGGCAAGGACTTAATCCAGGCTCGCCCGCACCACAGGCGCCAATGGCGCCTAACCCGATGATGCCTGCACCGCAGCCTCCAATGGCGCCCAATCAAGGGCAGCCATTTTTTGGCGGCACAATGGGGGGCAATCCTTTCCTGGACAATGCTTTTAATCGCGCCGCTGACAGTGTGGAAGGCCGCATGCGCGGCGCAACTCGGTTCCAAGGTTTAAGTAATAGCGGCGTACAGCAGCAATACAATCGCAACCTGAACGATTTGGCTACAAATGTCTACGGCGGCGCGTTTGACCGCGAAGCAAATCGCAGGCTTGACGCTGGCAAAACTATTAGCCAGATGCAACAAGCGCAACGTAACGCTGACCTTAATCGCATGTTTACCGCCACTCAAAATCTGCCGGGTATGCTAAGCAGTATTACCCAATACGGCCTTGGCCTTGGCGACGTTTATCGTAATTACGATCAAGCCCGCATTAATGATGCAATGCGTCGATTTGAAGCAGCGCGCGCTCATCCATACCAAAACCTAGATGTGCTAGGCAATGTAATACGTGGTGCAGCCGGGGGCGGCGGCACAACAACTTCAACTATGCCTGGACAAACTTATTACGAACCTTCCCCGCTTTCTTCAATCGTTGGCGGGGGATTGTTGCTGAGCAGTCTGCTCTAAGGATGACAATATGAAATTTAATTTCGGCAACATGCAGCAATTGGGGCAAAAGTTTTTAGGCAATACAGATCTAACGCGATCATTGGGGCTTGGGCTTTTGTCCGCGCAGACTGGCCCATCAAAGACGCCTATGACTTTTTGGCAAACGGCAGGCCCAGGGCTGGCTGCTGGCTACAATCTCTACAACAACAAAAAAGCTCAAAGGCTTAAGGAATTGCAGGCGCTTGGTGAATTGCAAATGAAACACGCCGTGTCTAAGCAACTTGGCATCCCTGTTTCGCCTGCTTCAAGGGCGCTTGTAGCAAGTTTGTCAAAAAGGGTTGGGCTTCCAATTGGCGGTCAAGCGCAACCCCCGAAAACGTCTGAGCAAGATTTGGAGTTTTTGCGCGGAAGGGCAAGTCAGCCTTTACCGGGTAGTTCAGCGGAATTTCCTATAAGCGAGGCGACTTTTGCTAGCAACCCGATGGCAACGCCGAATCCTTCAGTTAGCTTAGGCGATCCTGCTTCAGAATATTTTTCGGCCGAACCAAGGCCGACTGCACAGCCTGCAAGCGCAATTGGTGCATCAACTACACAGCCTACAAGCGCAATTGGCGGGTCGCCAATTAGCCCTACTCTTGATGCTTACAACGAAGCAGTCAGAAAAAATGCCTTGGCTAAGGCAGCCGGTATCCTGCATCTACCCCCAATAAAGCCCGCAACTACAACGCTTTACCATAAAGACTCAGGCATGCCGTTTAAAGTTGCGCAAGTAGATGCGAAACAGATAATAGATACCGGCAAATGGCTAACTTACAATCCAGCGGAAGGGCAGGCCAAACTTTCTCAGGATTTAAGACTAGCAAGTCATAAATCGCGGCTGGAAGAAGCCCAAGCTATGATGGCTCGTCTTAATAAGGGCGCGGATTCCGCAAATAATCTACTTTCTGATTTGACAACAATGGAGCAAAGCCTTGCCGCATACAAAAGTCCCGGTACTGGCCAACAGGTAATAAACACGCTCCGTGGCTTTGCCGATCTTCTGGGTATAAAAGTTGATCAAGACAAGCTAGCTTCTGGCCAAACCGTGGAAGGTCTTCAGAATCAGCTTGCAATGAAATTACGGGGAGATCCTGAAGGCGGGTTGCCTGGCGCCACGTCAAACAAAGACTTGGAGTTCTTGATCCGATCCATCCCTAACCTTATGAAAAAAGCAGGGGCAAACAAGGTTTTGCTTATGGGGATGAAAGCTGCGGCCCGAAGAAAAATAGAATTACGCAATCTGGCCGCAGAGCTAAGGGAGAAAAGCGACGGCGCTTTGACGCCAAAGGATCTAAGGAAACTTGCTGAATATTCATCAAAAGATATTCTTACCCCAGATCAACGCAAAGAAATAAATAGGCTCCTAAACAGTCCTGACGACCCAGCATTTGCTAGCGCCTCTAACAAACAGGGTTCCCCAGTCCGTGGTGGCGGCAATGTAGGAAGGGTTTTCAACGTCTCTGGTGGCGGCTTTATAACACCGGTGGATGACTAATGTATAAGTTCATATACACAGCCCCCGACGGCAAAAAAATCAAAATTACTTTGCCAGAAAACGACCCAGAGCGTGCGGGCCAGCAAGGCCTAGCGTATTGGCGAGCAAACAAACAATACAATCCTGCCGGTCAGGAGAGCTTTGGTTCAGATGTCTTGCTGGGCGCCCAAAAAGAGGCAATAGGCAGCTATCGCGGCCTTAAGCAGAATTTCGATAGACAACCCTACACGTTCACGCCCAGAGGCGATGGCACCTTCAGCCGAACATCTAGCGAAAATCAACGCCTGATTGACGAATCAAAGCGATTTGATGAAAAGTACATCGATGACCGGCTTGGCGTCGCGGTAGGCGAGGCCTTGCCCTGGATGGCGGCGGGCTTTGGTGCGCCGGGAATGGTTAGCCGCATTGCTAAAGCGCCCGCTTTAGCTCAAAAACTAGGAGAAAGCGCTAGGGTTGCTGCTGGAATTGGCGCGATTGAAGGCGCCACAGACCCAATTGCTGGGGAGCATTCGATGGCGGATAAAGGCGTCAACATGCTAACTTCAGCCGCGCTAGCTGGCGGTGGTGCCGTAGGCTCCAAAGTTATTGGCTCGCTGTTTGCGCCTGCCTTAAACCGCGCGCGAATAAAAGAGCATGCTGCCATGATGGGCGAAATGCTTGATAGCAATACGATTCGCACAGGAGAGATTTTCGCAAGAAATGTGCCTGCGACTGGCAAATACCTTCAACGCTTCTATGACAAAGGTCTTGAAAAATTTAATAGGCGCGTATATTCGGATATAGCAGAAAGATCGGGAGTTTCTGTCGACGATATTGAAGATGTGGGGAATGATGCTGTTGGCGTTCTTAGCCAAAGAATGGGCCGTAGATTTGACGAAATTGTTGAAGACTATGTCCCACAGAAAAAGGGCAAAATTGAATTTACCAGGAATTCAATGCAGCGCCTAGATGATCGTATTGTTTCTGGCTTAACAAAAAAACAAGCTGGGCCTGTACGTGAAGCAATAAATGACGTCTTGGCGTCTATCTCGGGATTTGATGATTTTAATCTTCAGACGACCAATATGCGATTGAAGCTATCTGGTCCAGATTATCGCAAACTTGATATTGCACTGCGCAAAAGAGCGGACAAGCTGCCAGAAGACCAGGCAAACATTAAACAGGCCATATTTGAAATGAGAAAGGCCTTATTAGATGAACTACCTGATGAACTAAAGACTGAATTAGGCCCGCTAAAAGATGCATATGTTGATCTTATAAAATTGTCTGAAGCTGCGGGCGGAGAAGCGTTAGAGAGTCGTGGTATTGTCACCCCGAAGCAGCTTTTGGATAGGTATAAGGGGCCGCTCGCAGGTCGCGGAAAAAGCCCAGCAATAGTGAAAATGCTTCAAGATGCAAACGAGGCGATGCCCGAATATAGGGCTAACCCCAATATGCTATCGGCAAACGCTGCCGCCCAAGAAATAGGCAAGCTTCGTGGAATGCTAACTATTCTTCCAGCCGCTGTTGTCAATACGCCTGGTATCCGGCAGATGGTCAGAAAAATGGCCGAAAGAGATCCAAACGGCTGGGGAAAGCAGTTTCGCGGATTTATGCGTAAGTATGGCGTTGGCGCTTCACCCGGTGCTGCCACGCTCGACGATCCAGAAGGTGGGCCGCCGCCGGTAGCCCCCAAAAAAAATAACGGTCTACTTAAAGAAATTTTTGAAGGCCTGAGTTTTTCTAACGAAGAGTAAAATTCATGGCAGCCAATGAAGCGCTGAATAGATTATCAACGACTGATGCATCCAACACGCCAGTTGGCACAGATGTTATTGGCTCAAGTCTTGATGACGAACTCAGATCGATTAAAGCCAACATTGCCCGATCGGCGCGATGGGAGCAAACAGCGACTCAGAGCGCGGCAGTTACGCTTGCCGTCACGGCGCTTCACAAGCTTTTCCCGGTTGAAGGGTCGGCAGGCGGAACTACTACAGTCACATTGCCACAAGTCGCGTCAGCAGGCGCTGGCTTCTCAGTGGCCTTCAAAAAGATAGACAACACCAATAACGTCATTATTGACGGCAATGGTTCTGAGCAAATTGACGGCGCTGCTAATCGCACGCTAAAAACCCAATACGAAGGCCTAGTTTTAGTCTGTAACGGCACAAGTTGGGATGTTGCGGCAGATGGCGAACGCCTGACTGTGCCGCGCTTTACCATTGAAGGGTCGCTGACAGCGTCAGGCGTTGCCACATTTAAGAACAATGTATTGGTAGAAGGCACCTTATCGGCTGCTGGCGCCGCAGTTTTCAATGCATTGGTCACAATGAAAGCTGGCCTAGATGTTTCGGCTACCGCCGCGGTAGGCACTTTGCTTGTGGGCGGCACTTCGGTCAGCGCTACCAAAAACAAATACGATGCCACGTCAGCGCCAACAGCGGGAGACGACACAAACGACGGTTATTCCGTAGGGTCTGTGTGGGTCGATGTGACAGCCGACCGTTTTTACGTTTGCGTTGACGCAAGCGCTGGTGCTGCGGTCTGGACGTCCAGGCTTGAGTTGTCCGCTGAAAATGTTTACACCGCGCAACAGCGCATGACGCTTCAGACGGACACGTCTTCTTCAAACGCCGTTACATTCGATTTTGCAGGCGGTGATTGCTTTATAGACCTGACCGAAAACATTACTAGCATCACTATCAGCAACTTGCCTGAAAATGCCTGGGCCACGCTTATTATTCAACAGGGTTCTGGCGGGAATGCGGTTACAGGTTGGCCCGCCGCAGTTAAATGGCCTGCGGCTACCGCACCAACTATTTCCACGACAGATAACGCATACGATGTAATTAGCTTCTATAAAAAAGGTTCTGACATCTTAGCCAGTGTTAGCCAGGATCATCGTTAATGGGCACACCCCTACAGAAGCGGTCGCAAGTCGGCGCGGCAGGTAGTGGCTGGCCTGGCGCCAATAACATCACCCGTTCAGCGTGGCTTGATGGAAGCGCGGATTATCTGTCGCGCAGTAGCGTCACGGGGGCTAGCACTCGCAAATGGTCGATATTTGGCGCTTTTCGCGTAACTGATTTTAGCGCCCGTAGTCGTTACATTTTCGAGTGTGCGAACGGCACTTCATCTCAAACTGCGCTTGTGTTGCGCACAGAACAGGATCTGCAATTTTTTGATTACAGTGGCGGCAGCGCAAATGCTGTTGTTCATAGCGACGGCCTAATTCGAGATAGTGAGTGGTACACATTTCTGTGCGTTTGCGATACCGCAAATGCGTCTGCCGCGCTTCGCTGGCGGCTATATGTAAATGCGGTTGAGCAATCGACAAGCCGCACAAATCCTAGCCTGAATTACGATACGTCGTGGAACAACGGCACGAGCCAACACATTGGTGTGCAGAGCTATAGTTCGCTGCAAAATTATTGGGAAGGATCAATCACCGCTATGTTGCACGCGGATAACACGGTGCTTACGCCAAGCGACGTGTGGGCAAGCGACACCGCGGGAACGAATGGAACCATTTACTATCCTAAAGCCGGGTCCGCCTTAACTGCGCTTGCCAACTCTGGTGGAACTGCCAGTTTTTTCCTGTCCAGCGATATTGGTGATGGCACAGACGATAGCAGCAAAGGCAATAATTTCACCGCAAGCAGTATGTCTGATGCAGTTAATGGCAACGACGATACGCCAACAAACCCATTGCCTGTGTTTAACAATCTTCACAAAAGCGGGGTTACGGTCACGCTTTCGGAAGGCGGCCAAAGAGCAAACTTGGCCACAGGCACGGGATGGCTGTCTGTCACTCAAATGGTGCCGCCAACAGGCAAATATTACGTTGAGTTCAAGGCCAACACAGTGACTGGCGGCGAAATGGCTGTTGGCGTTTGTAATCCCAATAGCGAACAAGATGCGAGCCCGCGCTCGTCTGGGTTTCTTCACTGGGAAGCAGATGGCGATCGCTATCTGGATGGCTCTCAAACTGCCACAGAAGTCACCGCATGGGCAGCTACTAATGTAGTCGGGCTTGGCATTAACATGGATGGCAAGCAGCTACTTTTTTACGACAAAGATGGGAATCTAGATGCAACAGTTGCGTTTGGCTCTAACGTTGATGGTAGTGACGGTGTTTTGCTGTATTTGGGTAACTTGTCTGGCTCTGGCGCACAAAACGCCACTCTAATTGCCGAATCTGCGGCTATGACCCACGGGCTGCCGTCCGGCTATTCTGAGCTAAGAATTCAGAGCTTGCCCGAGCTTTCCGTGCAAGGCGCTGATGTATTCCAGACGCTCTTGTACACAGGCAACGCCGCCAACAATCGAGATATTACCGGCGCAGGTTTTCAGCCAGACTTTATGTGGAACAAGCGTCGCAACGGATCGCAAAGCCACAAGCTGATTGATTCAAGCCGAGGCGTAACAGCCGTTGTCGCTTCGGATTCTAATGGCGCCGAGGCAACCGAAACCGGCCTAGATAGCTTTCAATCTGATGGTATCCGCGTAGATAACGCAAACAGCATAAACGACAGCGGGGCTACTTATGCCGCATGGCTCTGGAAAATTAACAGCGGCACTACAGCAAGCAATGGCAGCGGGGGTATAACAACGACAGTTCAAGTTGCGTCCGAAGGGCATATCTCCGTTGCTACATTTACCGCCACGGGCGCAGCCACTACTTACGGCCATGGGCTGTCAAGTGCGCCCGACTTTGTGACTATTAAAAGGCGCAATGGCAATGATGCCTGGTACACCTGGATGAATGGCATGGGCGGCACGCAGTATATAACGCTGGATACAACTGACGCGGTCGCGACAAACTCTGTTGTTTATACGGCGCTACCTACATCTACAGTAGTTAACGGAGGCACCATATTCGGTGCTGGCACTTACGTGATGTATTGTTTCCGAAACGTGCCAGGGCTTTTGCAAGCTGGAAAGTATGTTGGCAATGGAAACGTTGACGGGCCAGTGGTTTTGGCAGGGTTTCAGCCGCGCTTTTTACTGATCAAAGGCGACACGGCAGGGCAAGAATGGCAAATATACGATACAGCGCGTAACCCGACAAACGATGATTCGCCAGTATATTTGCAACCAGACAACGATAGCGCTGAAGGCACCGACCACAAAGACCTTGATATTCTTGCTAATGGGTTCAAGCTGCGAGATACCACGGCAACAATCAATGGCAATGGCACAAGTTATTTTTACGTTGCCATTGCTGACGTCGCCACTGGCACTGGGTTGCCACCCATCCCAGGAAGATAATTATGTATGCAATTGAAAATGAATCTGCCTGGATACAGGCCTCGCCCAACGCAGCCGCTGAGCGCGCGACGCATAACAATGGCGGGCTAATTAATTCGGCCAACCTTGCCAAGCTGCCTGACGGCATTTTGTCGGCGCTTGGTGTGCGCAGACTTGATCGGCCAGCGGAAGCGCCACCTAACACCTATATGAATGCTTCACCAGGCACAATTACCCCCACAGGCAATCGCGCGACTCAGCCATGGGTATACACAGACATGCCATTAGAGCAAGCTCAAAAAGCGTGCGCTTCTGAAATTATCAACAGGGCCACAAACGCACGCCAGCAAGGCGTTACAGTGCAAGGCCGCAAGTTTGATACCGATCCAGAGGCTGTTGACAGATACAGCCTAATTGGCAGCGCAATGGGCGCTGGCGTCGCTTACCCGGCTGGCGGAATCCCCCTTTATTGCACAGATGTTAGCGACAAAACAACCAAACGAGTGCGGCTAGACTCGACGCAGTTTGGCGAAGTTGTTCAGGCAGTTTCTGAGCTTTTGGTGAAAACGGCAGATGACGAAGACACGCTGCTAACACTTGCCGAAACGGCCGCGGACATTGATGCCGTGCGTGCAATCGACATTGATGCAGTATGGCCTTTAGCTAACAACCCACCAAGCAGGTAGGCGCGGCTCAGAACTACGCTTGTACGGATGACTGTCAGGTGCTGGCAATTTTTGCGGCACCTGACATTTCCAAACTGGCGGCAAAGTAGAGATGTCCTGCAACGCGTTTTGTGGGCAGAAAAACGCCCAGCGTTCCGCGTTATCCGGCGTCCACCAATAGTGCGGTTTCATTGCATCGTAACCGAAAATCCAACCGCGAATGACTTGATGGTTGCCGGAGCCGGTGACAAAGATGTACGGCACGTTGTAGTTATCAAGGTGCGGCTCTTTGATGAGAAGCCGCCCAGTGTGCAGGCGAGAGTGCCTGATTTCGTAAGGCCCAACATCCCCTGATGTGATGCTTTCCGAGTCTTTGGGCCACTTAAGATTTACGCCCTGGCCTAGCAGGTAGGCTTGCACGGCCTTTTCAGCGATTGCGCCGTCAATCCAATGCTGCCACTGTTTTTCTGAATCCTTGCGGTTGTTATCGTCGCCACCGCGCTGCCTCAGAATGTTAACAAGGCGCCGTCTGGCGCCCCACGATCCAGCATAAAGAAAGTCCGCGTCGCTAAGCTCAACGCGGACCCCTGGCTTTAGTCCGAAACCCATATAACGCTTCGTATGCGTTGCCGCGGCAAATCGCCTTCTGGGTCGTAGGTCCAGACTCGCATAGTCTTTGTGCAGACCTTGACGTGCGCGCTGCGTCTCAGACGGCGAGCCATCTCTCGCAACATTGGCTGTGGCACGCCTTTGGACTCTTCAATTTGATTGGCCAATTGCATATCAGTCATGTCAGACAAATTTTTGATTTTTTTCATCAATGAAGCCTCTCGTGTGGTTCTTCGGTGCCGTCCAATCCGCTAAATTCTATTTGCGTCGCTTCTAGGCCGTGAATATCACAAATTTTTGTCATTATTCCGGTAACTAGCGCATGGATTTCATTCAAAAAATCTTTTCTCTGCTCTTTGGTCACGTCATCTGGCAAATCAATTGAAATTGAATAAATAACTGGATCGCTCATATTTTTTTCACATGCCTCATGTCGTATCGGTCCCTGCGGTTGACGGTAAACTCGCCGCCTGCAACAAATTTGCGGCGATAGTAGCCGCCGTCTGGCAGTTCGCCAGCATAAGCCTCGCCTAAAATGTCACGCAACTCGGATTTGGCTTCGTCTCTCTCAGATTCAAGCGATTTGATTGAACGACCAGCATCAACAATGCGCTGGTGCAGCATCTGACCGCGATTGCCAAGCGCGATCACTTCGCCTGTTACATCCTGATTGGTGTTATCCAGATATTCCCGCGTGCTGCTATGCGCATAATCAAGCAGGGGGCGTTCGTCGTGTTTGACGTGCGCCATAAATTTTCGCTCTTCAGACACCAAGTCCGAAATGGCTTTCTCGTCCCGTGGAACCGCGAACCATCTCAGGTCTGCTCCACCAAGATATACGACCAAAATCCCGCCGGGCCATCCACCGCATAAGCAATGGTGCTGTATTTGCCAATATTCGACGGGCTTTATGTCTCTCGGCCCGCTGCCGCTTTCGCCGTAGCTTGCGGCTTGCCTCACGTTTCTGTTTTTGACTTCTACGATCCATCCTGCGTACTCCCCAGCTATTACAAGCCCGTCAATGTGGCTAATAGCTTCATAATGCTCGTCAATGTGGATGTGGCTTTTCTGGCCAATCTCGTCTGACATGTCGATAGTGTGCCCAGTCATTTCTGCCCAGGCTTCGCCTAATGCCGACTCAAGCTGATCACCCATAAATGTTGCCATATTGCCTGTAAACGCATCAGGCAAGCGCTTAGTCATCTGCATCCACAGATCTACCGGTTGCCGGTAGTCGTCTTCACCCATGATGCAGCCTGCATCGCTTGATCCGATGCGGCCTTCTCGGGCTTTCAGGTTTTCTTCGCTAATTGTCATTTGCCCATCTTCCGCTTTGTGCTAGGCGCCAGCTTTCTGGCGTGATGTAAACCGGCCTGTAAGGTGTCTGCTTGGCGGAACGCCTCGCTCTGTGGTCACGCGCGCAAAGAGCACGCCCGCAATGAGATTTGCGGGCGTCTGTGATTGCGCTACCACAATATTGGCAGCGCGTAGCCATTAGAACGGAATTTCATCGTCAAAATCCGGCGTTGCAGGCGCGGCAGGCACGGCGTTTTCATCAAACGCTGCGGCCTGCTTCATGCCTGCGGTGATTTGCTGGCCTTCAACTGACGGCGCAGCCTGCTGCTGGTCGCCCAGCTTCGGCACGTTGGTACTAGAATCCAGCATCTGCCATTCAGGGCTCTTGCAGATGGCTTCTTGCGTTTTCTCGTGCAGACGCTCATACATGCCCATGTCTGGCTCATCAAAAGACCAATAAATTGGCACTTCGATGCACGGCGCTGGGTCTGGCATGCCTTTCGGCAGCGGAGAAACGCTGCTGATGTCGGCGTAACCGTTGTCGTTGACCGTGATGTTCAACAACGCTGCGCGCCCGAGAATGCTTTTCGGCTGAAATGGCGGGTCTTGCGGGGTATACGGACGACCACGCCATGCCTCCAACATCTGACGGAGGCGGGACTTTTGGCCAAAGGTAGCCGTTAGGAACATAGACACATAGTGTGGCCGCTCGCCGCCGTCGTTCACTTCAAAACGCACCTGAATGCGCCGCTGCGGCTTGAATTCAGGGTTCTTCGGCTGCACCGTGCCGCGATCAATCCAGTCACGGCACCTTGCCGAATAGGTGCCTGGCTCCAAGTCTGGTCCTGATGCGGTTACGTCAAACGATGTTTTAACTGATTGCATTTTTGTCAACTCATTCATTCTGTTGCTTGTGAGACTGTTCACAAGTGCGACAAATGCTATAGACTGCGCCGCTCAAGCACAAGCCCTTTTGAGATACAAAAAATGACTACTAGCGAAGCCATAAAGCACTTTGGCTCGAGCAAGGAATTGGCGCGCGCCCTGGGCATTGATTGGAGCGCCGTCAGACATTGGGGCGCCTACCCGCCAGTTGGCAGGCAGGCGCAATTGCAAGTGGTGACTGCTGGAAAATTGCGCGCGGAGCCGTTTGGCGGTCAACGGGATTAAATGCGCATTTAATCCCGTTGACCGGTAGAGACACACCGGCTGGCATCACGCTGGCCGAATTCCGAGAGCTTCAGGCGGTGGGGTTAATTCACTCGGCGCCATGCGGCGACTGTGGCCGCATAGACGAGATTTGTGAACAATGTCTGGCTGACATCAAGGCAACGGCGGCGCCTCTGGCTGCCAGCCCTTCGGACGAATAAACGAGCCGGTTTCGATCACGCCGCCATCTCGCAATTCAGACATTGTGCGGTGCCAAGTGGACTTCGGCTGATCGACCAAGTCTTTCAAATCCTGCCATGTGATCATCAAGTGATACTCTTCGCGCCCAGCCGCACGCTGCTTGCGCACAGATTCATCTGCAAGCTTGCAAAGCTCCACGTAGGCGTCTTCGGTTTTCTTGGAGATAAATTCGGGCGTGTAGGACACTTGCTCGATCGGAATCTCGGCAGAACAGATGACCGAGAATGGCTCCCCGTCTGCGTCTAAATAGTCGATCGGAAATAACATCCAGTGAAAACTGGCGCCGGGGTCGCCGTCTTTGTTCTTGAGACACTCCATGCGCACCTGAGCCTCATGGTTGGAAATAAACCAATCGGAGTCGACTGCGCCTGGCAATGCGGACCCGCCACGGCCTCGCTTTTGGTCGCCATGACCCGGATGGTGCAGGACCAGCAGCGTTAGGCGCGGAAATTCGGCGCGGATATATTCCAACGCGTTGACGAAATTGGCCAGGGCCGTGTTGTTGTTCTCGCTATCGCCTGCAAAATTCCGGGCAAACGTATCGATGTTCAGCAGGCCCAAGGGCATGTCCGGAAATTTCGATTGGATCTCTTTGAGTGTTTCCACCAAAACCGCTTCGCCGCCTTCGCCAATGGGGATTGACTGCGGAATCACAATCAGATTTTCAGGGATGTCTACCTTGTGATGCGAACACCATGTACTGATACGACGGGCAAAGCCGCGATGGCCTTCTGATTCAACGATCACCACAAGCTCGCGCTGTTTGTGCGCGCGGCCGTGAAAATCCATGCCGAGCGCTAGGCGCAGGCTGTAGTCAAGCATGATTTGGCTCTTGCCGCTGCCCCATTTGCCGATAATAGTGTTAGTCGTGCCGCGCTCTAAAAAGTCGCGAGTTAACCAGTCGGGTGGAGACATGTTTGCGAAATCCTTCGCCGTTTGCCAGGGCAACAGCTTGATTTCTTCGGGGCTGTGCGGCGCTTCTTCTGTTGATTCTTCCAACGCCATGTAGCGCCATTGTGGCGCCGATTTGAATACCGTCGCGCGCAATTCCTGATCGGACAATGGCGCTTCTAGGCGTGCGTTTTCGGCACGCACCATTGCCATGATCTGTTCAAGGTCAAAACCGGCACGCACCAGCTTGCCCGCGATGCGCGTTAGATAGGCGTTGCGCTGGCCTTCCTGAACGGTTGCCGTGCTGGGTATTGGTTCTTCGCTGGCCGCTTTGGTGCGGTTGGCGATGAAGCTCGGCAATGGCGCTATGTGTTCGGTATTATTCGACACATAGCCAGGCGATGGCGCGGCGATGATATAGCCGCCAGCCGCGCGAATGTCGATGCCGGGCGCGACTGCGCCAACGCTATTGCGCAACGGATTGTCCGGATCATCCAAAAACAGCAAATGTCTGCCGCCGCTCGGCGTTTTTTGCTGCAAAGTGTCGGCGGTGTAGTCGCCGCCAATGCGGCGCCATTCGCTCAGGCCGTTCGCGTGTTCTTTGACATCCAAATCAACGGCGATCACTGGTGCCCGGCCAACGCGTGGCCCCATCGCTACGCCTAGCATTGGCGCAACGTCGCCGTGTTGCCACCATTCGCGGATGGTTGCTATGTCTGTTGTGGCGTCCTTGACGCCATGCGGTGTGGCGGGCGTTTTGTCCGCGTTACACGGAAAAATCTTAAACCCGCGACGTCGCCACTCCAATGCCGCTTCGTATAACGTCTTGTTCACATCTGTCCCGTGCTGTTTCGGGGTCAGAAAATACCCCAAGTTTTGCGCGCGCTGAGCGCTGCGCGATTTCTACGTCAGTTTGGCTGCAGTCGAATACTGCGGCAATGCGTTGCAGCGCGGCAATGTCTACCGTACCGGATCCGGCTGGCGCGTAGGCGTGATAGCTGTCCACGCCGTATATGTCACGATCGTGGCGTATGACGTGGCCAGTGTCGGAAATAATATTGCGCCCATCGCCACGGCGCCATTTCACGCATTAGCCTTGGCCAGCACTTTTTGCGCGTCTGCAAGAGCTTGGCGAATACGTTTGTTTTCGCGCCAAGCGCGATCGATAGTGTCTTCGATCTCGCTGGCACGCTGAGACGTGACACCGTAAACGCAAGCGCCATCGTGTCCATGTTCGCGCGTGCAGTATATCCAGCCGATATATTCTAGCCAGATTTTGCCGTTGCACTTTTTCATACGATGCCCCGCTCTGCAAATTTCAAACCGCGCTCGCGCATCAATTCCTTGATCTCGCGCATGCCCGATTTTCCAATACCTGGCGTGTTTTCCATCTGCACTTCCGTGCGATCCGTGATATCGCTGACGCGATATATGCCCTGCCGCATCAATACATTTCTCAAACGCTGGGAGATGCGCCAAGCTTTTAAGGCGTCGCCATCCTGCTGCGACTTGGCGGCCGTGCCAAGCACTAGCCAAATATCGGATATGTCGCGCTCGATGTCTTCCAAGCGCTGTCTTAATTCTTCGTTGTTCACTTGGAAAGCTCTCCCGTCATGTGGTCTTCAAACATAGCCGCAAGCGCTTCAACCGTGCGCGCTTCGCTGGCACATGTCGCCGCATGGGTGTGGTGCACGTCCGCGCACTCGCGGGCTTCAGTTTCTAGATCTGCTGCAGCGCGATATAGCGCGTTTGCGATCAAGTGCATTTGTGCGTTTGTGATTTGCATGACTACCCCGTCTTTGTTCCCGTCTGTCGTT
>TARA_R100001163_G_scaffold11784_1_pt1 | contig 32542 bp, 64 predicted proteins | sample TARA_R100001163 | Tara Oceans TARA_R100001163 (sample SAMEA2621285) | marine metagenome | biome: marine biome (ENVO:00000447); feature: deep chlorophyll maximum layer (ENVO:xxxxxxxx); material: "saline water (ENVO:00002010), including plankton (ENVO:xxxxxxxx)" | depth 120 m
TTTTATTACTAGCTTATCAATATCAACAATGGGAGGATAAACAATGAAAGTTGAATTTACTGAAAATCAAATGGAATTTCTTGATAGCACTCATCATAACGAAAATTATGTAGATGAGGGCGAAACTAAATTTCATTCATATTACGAGAGAAAAATCCTTGATAAGTTTTTTATGGCATATAAAGGATTTGATGTAGGTACTGTAAGACATACAAAAAAATTATATGAATGTCTTCTTGAACTTTGTAGTGTTGGGGATCACGCTCAAGAATGGGTATATCACGATCAAATCGAATTAGAAGAAATAAATGATCTTATAAAAAATTTATCTAAAGCTATTGGTTTAGATAAACCAAAATTTACAGTAATGCCTATGAGTTCCAGAGATGAGTGGTGGGCAGAACTCAACCAAAATTCCGAAGATAGCTAGTTAATTGTTATAGCGAAATCTCTTGGGCGGATTGATCCGTCTAAGAGTTCGTTATCTTCTAACTCCGTCAAAAATACCTCTCCTTGAATATCTAATCCTGAGTAAATATTATTAACTGTTCCTTTGAGTGTTTGTTCAAAATCGTGAGTGCAACTCAAGTCAGGATAGGTGTCTAATAACTCAAAGCAACCGACTGCATACTGCATCGTTTTAACGGTATAAATGACTTTAACAATAGAAAACAAATTAATCGGAGTTTTTTGAAGTATTTTAAAATCTGTCATTTTTTCTTAAAGATATCTGCACCTTTAAGACCATATATACTTGCAACTATTCCAATAAATAATGATTGATACCAAAAAGGAAGATTTGCAAATTTATCAAAAAATATATCTATCTTTTCTTGTATCATTGGATCATCACTAAATACTGACCATATTAAAAGCAAAATTGGTAAACTTACGAGTATTAAAACAAACTCATCTTTAAATCCTTGATCATTTGATTGTCTAACTGTTTGTTGATATTCAATTTCTCCTCTAGCCATTTTTTGTGCGTGTACCAAAGCTGCGTCTGATTCTAACATTTTTCTTTTTTGTCTGTTTGACATTATGTGAGTTCCTGCACCCACTGCTAATTTAACTATATCTAATATCATAAATTATCTTCTTTCCATTTCTGAACATCAAAACTAGGACATTCTTTTGTTGAAATTTCATTGTGACCAATTATCTCTGCTCCAGGATAATTAGTTTTTAGTTGTTGTACTAAATCCAATAAAGCAGTCCATTGTTGGTCTGTAAAATTATTCTCAGCAGAGTTATCTTCCGCCATACCTCCAACCATACAGAGACCTAAACTTTTATGATTATATCCTCTCGCGTGTGATCCTGTGTCTTTTATGCTTCTTCCTAACTCAACTTCTCCGTTGCGTCTTATAATATAATGATACCCAACATCTCTCCATCCTAAATCTAAATGCCATCTTCTAATTTCATTCAACCCAATATCCATCGTGCTCTTAGTTGCTGCACAATGGATAATGAGGAAGTCAGTTGACTTGCGTTCTTCCATTAACTAAACCAAGCTACAATGACTAAGATTATAACAATCCAAGCAGGGATTTTATAATTTAACCATTTCCAAGCTATATCTAAATATTCCATTATCTTATCCATAAAAACTCCTTTATTTAATTTTTCTGTAAGGGTCAGTGCTAAGTTTTACAACTTTATCAGGTTGTTTATTTGCAATTATCTCTTCGAGATTGTTTTTTATGTAGTGAACTACATTTCCAACAATGCTTTCTTTAGTCAAATCTTCAGCTATCTTTTCAAATGTATCGCCCTTTTCTAAATTTTTTGTAATAGAAATTGCGTGTGCTTTTGCTTCCCTATCAACTAATTGGTCAAAAGGTTTTATATTAATTGCAAACAATATCGGTGTAATTCCGTTTGGAGTTGGAGAAAAACCAACTCTTGCGAAAGCCCTGTAATTATCAATGTTTAGTTTGAGTATTCTTCCTATAAGTCTATTTGTTTCCATTTTTTAACCTCTCTATTTCTAGTTCGCAATAATGTATGATTTTCTTTAAATCTTCAATACCGTTTTTATCCTGGTATCGCAAAACATACTTAATAATTACACCCTGAAAAAATGAGAGTTTATTTTTTGATATAAATTCAAAAGGTTGTATTACATATTTTTTAATGTAATGGTTTCCGCCAACTTGTATTCTCAATGGTTTCACGGAACAACCTTATTCCATCTACCGCCCTTGTTAAGTACCATAGGCAATAACTTAGGAAGTCCATCAATAATTATACCTGTTCCAATTATGGGTCTGTCTTTAAATAATTTGTTGTATTCGTAAGCCAAACTGTCCTTATCTATGAGACAACCGACCTGCAAACACCAATGCAATGAATTTGGATTACCCCAATATTGTATTCCAAACTTTGTGTGATAATGACCTTGAACAACATTCATTCCATACTGTTGACCAAGTTTTAAAATGTTTGCACTTTTACCGTGACAAAAATATATGTCTTGCCCATTACTGGCTTTTATTATTATATCTTCGTGCCATCTCCAACCTTTTCCAACTTCTAAAAATTCATTGTATTCTCTGATAAAGGCTTTTGGCAATCCGTGGGTCAATGCTTTTCTATAAACTAAACTTCCGTGATTGCTATGAACTAAATCCATCTTTGGAAATAAATCTTCTAATTCGTGAATAATTTTTACTGCTTTCCGCAGCTCGTCTCCTGCACTTGCTAAGTCAGGATTTGGTTGATGATAACTTATGGCGTGGCCGTCAATTTCATCGCCGATGTTCAGTATGCGTGTAGGCTTGTATTTCTTTTTGATTGCTCGTAAAAAATCCAACATATCTATATGATGATGAGGGATGTGTTGGTCACTTATGACCAAGATTACCTTTTCCATAAATACTCCTTTAAAGAGTTATAATGTCTATAAATGATTTTACTGTTTCTGCAAAGACAATCGTAAACATAAAACAAAGAGCCAGGACTACTTTAGTTAAAACATTAATTTTATGTTCGATAGTATGAAGATGATTGTCCATAATTGATTTTATGTCTGCTTCCATCAATGCAGCTTTTTTATCTAATCTCTGAATTGCTTCGCTATTTTTTTGACTTTGAGTTGGCATTTTTTTAATTTGTTAATTTATTTTGCCAAGCAGTTTGTACAGCATCAGTCCACACTAAATTTGCAATATCTTGTACTTCTTGATGCTCTGAGGATAAATCTGTTTCTTCATAAACACCTGATATTTCGTTGACTGTGCCTGGCTGATAAGCAATTCTATGCACCGTTCTACTTATTTCATTATCATCTTCTTTAATAACAATGTCAGTTTTTACTTGAATAAATTTATATTCGCCTACGACCTCTATCTTTGCTAATTCAGTTGTTTTTGTTATTGCCATAGTTTTCTCCTTATTAAGCTGTTGTGTAAATAAACATATGTTGGGTTCTGTTTCCTGCAAACTCACTTCTTATCATTGTCACCCCATCTGCTACATCTGTAAAACCAACACCACTTCCTGAAACTTCTGCTCGAATATTTTGATTTCTTGTAGCCACTCTTGTATTTTGTTGGAAATAAGAATCATTGGAACTAAAAGGTAAGCCAGATAAAGATGTTGCTTGGGCAACATCAGAGGGAGAGGAATTATATTCAATATCACAATATACAACAACAATATCTCCTATTTTTCTGTATATTGCTTTGTGAGTTGTAGCTACACCTAAACTTGGGCCACTAGGTGTCCAAGTGCCCTCTTCGTAATCGTCAAGCTGATTAGCTGAACCTGTACCTCCTATAAAAAGAGTTGCACCTTGCAGATTTGTCCCTGTATTACCTAATAGATTTTCTGATCTGTCATAAAGTATTCTTGAAGTTCCTGCATTATCTAAATGTGATATATCTTGAGAAATTGTAATACCGTTGTCTTTTAATGTGACACCGTCAATACTTACACCATTAGCTGAAGTTTCTTCGTTGATTGTATTTACTCTTAATTCACTCATAAATTATTCCTTTGGATATTTGTCTTTTACTGCTTTAATTGTTTCTTTCCAACCATCAATACCATTGTGATAAATGTCATCTAGTTGATCAACAATACTTGGATATTCAGGTTGTCTTTGTCTTTGATATTCATTATTTGCATATTCATCTTCAAGTATTTTTTTCTTATCAGATATTTCTTTCCAAGTATAGACAGGTGTTTCAGCATAGATTGTTTCATTGTTTTCTTCGCCCTCAATATATTTACAATTTTTTAGATATTGTTTTTCAGTTGATGGTTCTCCAAAGCATACGAAACTTGATTTAGTTTCATTATCTGAATCTAATGCCCATATAGTATCTGCAATAGTGATCATTGTAATATCTCCAATAATGTCATTGAGGACATAGCCTCTCCTGCATTTGTATTAAAATTATTTATTCTAAAAGTATTTGATGATGTTCCGTGCATTTGAACTTTATAAGTCGTTGATGAAGTAGTTGAGGGCGAGTCAAGAAAAGCTACGAATGGCTGTGCCTCTAAAGCAGTTCCACTTGAATTATGTATGTTGTCAACAACTCTAACAACAGTTGACCCTCTCAAAAGTCTTGCTTGTAAATTTTGACCACCAGATGTATTTGTTCCTAATTGCAATCCAAAAATAACTAATACTTTACTAGATGATGCTGACGGTGTGATTGTTGCTGTTAAGCCTGTGTCAGTATATGTACTTGAACTTGATATTTCTGTTTTCGTGTCGTGAACAGCAGAAACAGTTTGGTAAACCAACCCTGCGTGGTTAGTAATTTTTTGATCTTTGATAATAAGACTGTCTATGTTAACGCCATTTGCACTTGTTTTCTCTTCTATTGTATCAACTTTAATTTTTGAGGTCATTATGCGTTCTCCAATGCTTCAACTTTTGTTTCTAATTCTTCAATCCTAGTCATAGCTTCTTGTAGTGCTTTTATTGCTTTCATATATAGAACAGAATAAGAAACACTTTTTACTTGTTCATTAACTGTTATGTTTCCATTCTCATCAACTGTTCCGAATGATGAATCTGAGGCAATATCTGCTTCTGTTGGGTCTGAGTGTTTTACCAATTTATCCATTCCTGCGTCTTCTAACTCTTGAGCAATGACACCAATTTGCTCCCAAGCATTTTCACCATATTGACGAACATCATCTTTCTTTTTGAAGTTTCTTACTTTGACAGCTTTAATATCTTCCCATTGAGAATTACTATCTCTAATATCTTGTTTTATCCTTACATCTGACAAAGACCCATAAGCATTATCGTGATTTTGGAAATCTCCATCTGCAAAACATCTTGCTCTTATAGCTGAACTATCTTGCCAACTTTGCAAAATAGAAGTTTGGTTGTCTGGTGCTTGATTTCTAAATTGAACAGTCAATCCTAAAATTGTTCCACTACTCTCTTCATTTTTAAAATAAGCTATGTTTACTGAGTTTCCGTGTCCACTAGGATGAGTGACTTGTAATTTTGATGAAGCATAGTCTGTACCATCGCCCAATAAAACAGTATTTGTACCTGCATCAACTTTGAAACAATTTGTATCACCATCAGACTCTACTCGAAAATCTATGTCTTGTGAATCTTCGTTAAAAACAATGCCACCTGCAAACATTGTAAGAAAATTTCTAAATGTTCCTGCAACTCTTTGATCTATTTCAAATTGTGTATCTTCTGAGCCATCTGTTGCATCACTTATAAAACAAGAGGTCTTTACTAAATCAATTTGTTCTCCTGCACTATTTCTGCTTCTATAACTTATTCTACCCAGTAAATCATCTGCTGCTGGACTAGCTGACCCTCTATCTAATATGAGATGTGGCCCTGCACTTGCTCCTGCATCTGTCGATTGTAAAATCAATGTGTCTGTTGTGTCGGCAGTTGTGACAGTTAAGTTATCATTTATTGTAAACTTGTTTTCAGTTAAAGTTGCTAAAGTATTTCCACCAACCTCAACGACTAAAGTATCATCTGAGGCAGACGATATGCTCGTATCTTTATCATCATCAAGATCAATTTTATTATTTACTCCATCTATTTCTATTCCCATATATACTCCTATATAATTACAAGTGTTCCACTTACTGTGACTGTTCCTGATAATGTAACAGTACCTACCATCATTGCAGAACTATCACTTGGTATCTCAAAAGATTTGGTTATTGTTGATTTGTGCAAAAGGTCAATATCATCTATCCCTGCTCTTGAACCAACATAATGTATGTCATTTGTATCTGTACTCATTAAGCTACATCAGTTAGCAATGACACAACTACATCAAGATCACCACCAGAGGCATCTGATTGTACAGTCATTGAATAACCGCTCCCAAGAACAAGTTTACCTTTTATTACTTCAACTTTTGAATTTATTGGAATACTTACATCTTTTACAATAAAGAAGTTGTTTGAGCCATCGTTGACTTTGACATCAACTGCTATTGAAGCACTTCCTGTATTTGCAAGATTTAGCCCAACTACTATTTGTTTATTTGAGGTTGTTGAAACTACCGTAGCTGCACTGTTGTTTGATACTGTTGTTTCAATAACCGAAAAATTGTTTGCCATAATTTTATCCTTTTACTTGATTTGTTAACCTAGTGCAATCGCAAAAGGGATTGCAGTTGGGTCTGTCTCAGTCACACTTACCGTTGATGGTAGTGTCACTGCGTTTGTAGATGTGTTCACAGAGAACAAAGTTAAGTCATCAGAGCCATCAAATAGTTTCATAGTTATTGTATTTGTCACTGAACTATCCAACCAAATTGTTCCTGCCGCTGCACTTCCCGGCCGGGAACTTCCTATGTGACCTGTATTTAAAGCACCGAAACTATTATTCATTGCAGTTCTGAATGTACTGAATGCTTGGTTATCTATTGTTATTTGTGATACTTGGCTCATATCTTCTCCTTATGTTATTACTTGACCAACACCCTCTGCGATGAAGTCAAATGTTCTGTTAATTGTTGATCCGCTTGAGTTAAAAAATTCAATCGTAAATCCTGAAACTGTTTTATTTGTAATCGTATAGAAATCGCCTGTTGCAAGATTTTGAGCACTAATTCCAATCGCAGGAACTAATTTAAAGGCACTGTCAAAAGTCACTGCCTTTCCACTTGTGCTAGTTGTACTTTCTATGTCATTCCCTGATTCTCTTCTTTTTGCTAAACTAGCAGTGACAGATAAATTAGATATTAGTGCTCTTGCTTTCGTGTCGCTTGATTCAAATAAAACTCTAAATTTAAAATATCTTCCAATATGTTCTCCAACAACAAATGGTTTAAATTCAGAAAATGTTGAATTGTCATCACTTGTTGAAACTTGTAAAATTGTACTTGCATTAGCCTCCGCAGCTCCATCAAAAGGAGCAGGTTGCCCATCATCAAACAATGTAGATGCAGTAGGTCTTCCCCCATCAAAAAACTCTGAAACATCTTCAATAAATTGTGTAATCGTGGCTGAAAACAATACCTTTAACTTTGCTCCAATATCAATCGTATTATTGAAAGCATAAGTTGATGTTGCAGGTACTGTTGCATCTGAGTTTCCAAGTGTTCCTGAAATAGTAGGAGCAATATGATTTGCTGAGTTTCTACTTATTACAGAACAATTTGTTTTCGTGCCAGAAAATGCAGTATGTTCATTAATGGTTGTTTGTGTGACAAAATTAACAGAAGCAATATCTGTTGAAACAATAGTCGCGTTAGCGGATTGGTTTCCTAACTTATCAACTGCTTTGATTAAATATGACCCTGTTTTCAATGGCACTGTTATTGAGGTTGCAGGTCTTCCTATTCTAGGAACTAAATCAAAACTATTATTATAAGTCGGATTTACTAAATCTGTCGAAAACCTAAGTGTATAAAAATCAAGGTCTAAGTCAGGTATTGCAGTCCAACCTAAGATTGCTTGATCTCCAATTACATTAATACCAAAATTTGTCACATCGGATGGAACAGCAGTTTGACCAATAATACTTCTGGTTGCTGACACAAAGGTTGAAGATACTCCTAGAGAATTTAATGCTCTTGCTCTTACTTGATATTCTGCACCATCAATAACATTCAATAATTGATATGTTAATGCACTTCCTCTTCCAATAACCCTGAAACTGTCCGTCACAGAATTGCCACTTGCATCTTTTGTTTGTTTTGCTTCTACTTCGTATTCATTAACAAACTTGTCAGTTGATGCTCCTATTGTGACAAGCAATCTTGTTAAAACACCGCCATCATTATATTCAACCATTTCATCATCTAAAGACACACTAGCAGGAGGACTTATAGAAAAAGGATTTGGTAAAGTAGTATCTGGGACAGTTAATGGAGCAACTTGAGTTCCAAATGTATAAAAACTATCTTGATGTTCTACTAATTTTAAAGAGATAGTTTGGTGGCTACTAATTGTTGCACCAACAACTCTGAAAGGCTTTGCACTAAATCCAGGTGTTGCGTGAGTTATGTTTACAATATCGCCAACTGTTAAATCTAATCCTGACGCATCTGCTGTTAAAGAACAATGCAAAATTGCTCTTGATTTTCTTAATATGACTTCAGCCATCTCCTGGGCTTGGTGTTGATTAGTGATTGTGTTAAAACTTAATTTTGTTTCAAGTTCTATACCACCATCAGCAGTTTTCATATTTGCAAATTGATCTGCACTAGCTAAACCTGTTTCGTCAACAGGTGGAAATTGTGCTTCGTCAGATTGATAATTTTTATCAGGGTTTATAAAATTTACAATTACTCTGTTAAATCTTGTATTTTTACCAAGGCTTGTCACATTTAAAGGGCCAATAATATTATCTTCTGTTAAAGTTATTGAAGCAGAGCCTGTTGTTTCAACTAATATGTTATAGATACCTGCTGAATAATTTAAAAATGATCTTGAGCCTTTTAATAGTTCTTTTACATTATCAATAGCTTTCCTTGATGTATCAACAACTGCGTGACTATCTAATAAATCTATTTGTGCTCCCCCTGAAAACGGAGTGACATTAACATCTAAAATATCTCCTGCTGTTTGCCAATCAGCAAAATTGCTATCAAAATAACTACTTTCAATACCCATACCGAAACGGTCATTTCTTAAATAATCTAATAATTGGTATACAGGATTATCTGAATATTCCCAAGTAGATGAAGTGTCTTCTCTATGTGAGCCACTTCCCCCTGTTTTAGTTCCATCAAGATTTGGGTTGTATATTTTTCTTCCTTTTACTAATGCTTGTACTTTTGGTATTCTGCTAAAAGCATCTCTATTCCATTTAAATTTAAAAGCAATATATGCCAAACCTCTCAACCTGTGATTTGAAGTCCAACTTGTTAAAGGTGTGAGTAATGCTGAAGCAGCTTGATCTTCAGTTCCATAATGACATCTTACAGTAATTAAACTTTCAGCACTTGACCCATCAACGGTAGGATCAGCTTTAAAAAAGTTTGCGTCACTGCTTCCAACTGTTCTTTCTGTATTATCTGATAATGCACCAGAAAAAGTCACTTCATTTTCATTTACAAATATTTTTTCAACACTTGTTATTTCGCCCTCACATAATACTAAAGCCAAATATAAAAATTCATTATCAGTTCCACTTGACTCAAGAAATACAATGTTTCCTCCAATCTTCCTTGTTCCATAAATAACAGGGATATGTGCATTTGATATTCTTTTATTAACCAATATGCCTTGATTTTGTAAATCTTGTATCTGTTGACTATAATCTGGTATGTCAGGACTAAGAGTTGTTGGTAATCCCAATAACTCTAAACCTGCATCAAGAACATCATTTGTAAAGTCTAGTGCCTCGTCAACTCCATCTTTTATTGCTTCTGATACAGGGTCTCCACACATTATAAACCATACCCATAAGTTTCGCCAATTTTTCTAAATCCATTTATTTCAAAAAATTTATTTCTTTTTTCTATTTCTTTACCATCTCTTGGATTGAGAATACACGGTATCATTTTTCTGTCAGCAATATCTTTAAATTCATTTAAAAGCATAGTTGCTGTTTCAACTGTTCTATGTTCTTTGTCAATCCAAAAACCCATTTCAGATAAATATTCACTCTCTGAAAAAACCCATTTGATAATCATACCTGCAACTGCTCCAACCACTTTTTTATCTTTTATCAGACATAAAGCAGTTTCATCTTTTATCATTTGCATTGCAACTCTTGTAGATTTTGGAATATCCATATTTGGAAAAGCAATCAATGCTTGTTCACACATTTGTTGTGTAAATCTTTGTAAGTCTTTTATGTGTGCGTTTTCTGCTTTTACAACTTTATAATTTGTCATTGTTGACCCCACTCTATATCCTGTATTGTTATTGCTGAAAATTCCATACCCTTATCACTTGAGAAAAATCTTCTTTGAGAATTGTCTGCTGTTGTTCTACCACTCATTTTGTCAAATGACCCCCAATGCGAAGTGACATTCAAATGCAATGTTGCAGAGGTTGTGTTATCTCCTATTTTTACATCGTCTATTGTTCCATAATATAACAAAAAAGGGTCTGCAATAACTGCGTTAGAACTGTCCAAATAGCCTTGATAAATTCTTACAATATCGCCTGTGACACTCGTATTCAAAACGATTGAAACATAAGTCTGATCCACACCTGATAAACTTATTTGCAGTGTATTCTTAGATGGTGTACTTGTTTCTGAAACAGAAGATATACTTAATAAATGACCTGATGCAGTATATGTTCTCGAAGTTCCACTTATGCTTGAAGTTAAATCAAAAGAATTATTGGTTAAATATATTGGTGTTGGAAAACCTATTTCTAAAAGCAATATAGGTCTAATATTTTTCGTTGCTAATTCATTTTTAACTGCGGTGGTTAATCCTCTCGCCATTATAAACTCTCTTCAACATCAATCTCGTAGGTAAATAAAATGCTTCCATCTGCTGCAATATTGTTTGATGTAAATTCTTGAACATCATTTTTTAAATAAACAGTAAATGGAACAGAGTCATATATTACTGCTTCATTGTCTGATAATGTTTCAACTAACGGAGGCTCAATCGTCACAGTAGCTGCATTGCTTGAGGAAGTCACATCTTCAACAACCATATACACTTTTGAATGTGCATTGAATTTTATAAAGTCTCCTGCTTTAAATCTTCCTGCTCCATCTGCTGCAAAAGCATCCATTGCAATAGTAGTATCTCCAACTGAGTGAGCACCATTTACTAAAACAGAGCCTGTTTCATTTCCTTGTGCATTAAGATAACTTGGAAAAGTGATAGTAAAATCTTCTTTTGGGCCTCTTTGTTTTATGATAAAGGCTTGTACTGCTGCAAAGTCAGACCTTTTAATGTTTGGATATGTAAGTGTAAATGTCCATCTCTGACCGTCAACTTGTCTTCTAAAAGTTTTTCCTGATGCAGTTTTTGATATTAATGTCTTAATATCACTTTTAATATTAATTGCTTGGAAACCTACATTTGGCAATGCTCCACTCATACTAAGTTTGCTCTTCCTTTCTCATTAACTGCTGAATTAATCATATTAACAATCATACCTCTACTGTTGCTCAATAATTCGTTAAACCCTTTTGCACTTACAGTGTTAATGTTGAAATTTACCACTGTTGACCCTTGAGGCATTTGATGATTTGGTGTCACTGTTCCTGCTGTTGCAGGTGTAAATAATTCTGGCCCTTTTTCTCCAACTAAAAACGGACTACCTGCTTGTCTTGCACCACCAAATTGAGCAGGAGGTTGTTGGGATGCTATCGTTGCAACTTGTATTGCACCAAATGCACCAATCGCAATAGCAAGAGGTATGTTGCCTAATCCTAATGCAGCAGTCACACCTTTTGCAGTATTCATTATCGCTTCGCCAATATTCAATGCTTGGTTAAGTCTGAACATTTCTTTATTAATTTTTGCTCCCTCTTGAAGTGCAAATCTTCCCATCTTCACTGTATCTTTTGCAGTGACTTCGTTCATATCCATTTCAGCAAATTTACCTTGCTTGAATAAATCTAAGTTCTTTGCACGGATTGCTTGTATCTCTGCTTCTTTTTGTTTAAATGCTTCAACTTCCTTATTGAATGCTTCTTCCATTATCAGGAATTGATTATCTCTATATTCTTTTTCGAGTTCAGTCTTTGTGTTCAGTAATTCTTGGAATAGAGCAAGTTCTTGATCCGTTGCCTCTCTTCCTTTACCTTGTTGAAATTCATCTTTAATTGTTTGAATATCGTTTAATTGTTTTTCAATTAATGCTTTTTCCTTTTCAAATTTTTCAAATAATAATGTCTCTTCAGTTTTAAATCTGTCTTGAATTGCTTTTATGCCTTTTCCCTTTGTGACTTCTTCAGGGTCTTTTAAAGGGATACTCATTCTTAAAGCATTTACCCTTGCCAATTCTTGTGCTGTTAAAGCAATCTCATCATTTTCTTTTTTTCGTAATGCGATTGCTTCTTGAATTTTTACAAGTCCCTCTTGTGCATCTTTAAGATGGATTTGAGCACCTCTTTTTGCTTGTCCTCTTGCCTCTGCAAGTACCTGTTCTCTCTCTGCGATTAACTTTATTTGATTTTCTAATTGTTGGGCTAAAGTATCATTATCTAGTCCTGCAAGACTTTCTAAAGTTATTTTTGTTTGTTTAAGTCTGTCATTAAGAGTGACTACTGCTGCAATCGCTAAAGAGATAGCACCAAACAGTAGGTTTGCTTTCATTGCTGTTGTTAAAGCAACAGTTGCATTCCGCATTTGTATTATTCCGACTGCAATACCAGAAAATACACTAGCAACTTTTAAGCCTATTATTGCTACAAATAACCCTTTAACTAAATGCAAATTGTTTTTAAAAAATACAATCCCATCTGAAGCAGTCCTCACTGCATTTGCCAAACCTTGACCAATTCTCTTTGCAAGTCTTTCAGTAGCCTCTTCATTTTCTGCAAAAAATTGATTTAGACTTCCAAACTGTGCTTTAAGTTCTACAAAAAATGCTTCATTGATTTGGTTTTTGAAAGTAAATAATTTATCGCCCAACATTGAGAGAGTACCCTCAAAAGTTTCTGCAAGTGCTTGAGTAGTTCCTGCAAACTCTCCATTTCCTGCAAACACTCTGTTGAATGCAGCTATTGTTTCTTCTGCTGATACTTTTGCACCTGCTGAGAAACCCAACATATTTCTAACACCTTTTTCTCTAAATATGTCAGCACTTGCAATACCTCCTGCAAACGATCTTTGTATTTGACTAGCGGTAGTTTCAAAATCTAATCCTGTTGCCGCAGCAACATTTCCTGTAATTTCTAAAATATTTTCTAATTGTTTTGCATCTTTTGCAACAACCGCAAGATTACCTGATGCTCTAGATATTTCTTCCAAACTAAATGGAACTTTACCTGCAAACTTAGCAAGAGCATCAAAAGCCTTTGAGCCCTCTTGTGCTGATCCAAATAAAAACTTAAATCTTACTCTAAGACTTTCTACTTCTTTTCCTGTTTGGACTAAACTTCTAACAACTAAACCTGCACCAAGTCCTGCAAAAGCAGTTTTTAAATTAAAAACACTGTTCTTTAATTTTTGAAAACCTTTCTGTGCAGAGGCGACAGCATTTTTGGTTTTATCCTGTGCTACTATATCTACTTTTACTTTTTTAGTCATTATCTCCTAGTTTTACTTTTCATTTTCGCAACATTTAGTTGATGTTGTTCGTCTTTTCTTTTTTGTTCTAAAAAAACAACCCAAGTCATAAATTCCTCTACGGTAAATTCTAAAACTTGATGTATGGGTATTTTTAAATAATCAGCTAACTGCACGATTGTGTGATAATCGTTGTCAGTTGTTATTTTTTTTTAATATCTTTTTTTGATGGTGTTTGCATTAGCCAGGTAGCAACCTCTGAAACAAGATCAGGGTCTGCTTTTTTCATTAAGTGCATTTTATGCTCTAATGTAAATAAATTTTTACCTTGTTCGTCTAATGCTAATTCGATAAGGACATACGCAAGTCCCTCAATAGCATCAATCTCCATTTTTTTAAACAACCTACCTTTTTTTTCTAAGTTAATTGGTTGTTTATAAATTGTAAGTCCCCACTCTTCAACAACCTTTGGAGTTGCGTTATCAAGTGCGTTATAATGGTCTTTGATTTTATCTATTGCAGACATTTGTATATCCTTATCTGATTTTTAATTATGCGTCAACTTATACTGTAGTTCTAGTAATTCCGCCTGATCCTTGGACAGATATTGATAATCTTATCAAATCATCCATAGTGACAGAGACAGAGTTTCCTGTGACTATCGCAGTTCCTTGCAGTACATAATCGCCACTATCGTTACCCTCTGGGTGTAAAAACAAACTTACTGATTGACCCTCTGTTAGGGCAAGTTGTCCGTTTGTATCTGTTTCGTCAAATGCACATTCAATAGTTGCTGTAAATGATGTTCTACTTGCTTCAAATGATTTTGCTGAATCAGATAATTGTGTTGACTCGATTACATCTGCAACTGTTTCCAAAGTAAATGCAGTCACTTCTGCAACTGTGTTTCCACCTACTTTTACTAGTCCTTGTGATCCTGTGTGTACAGCCATTATTCTTCTCCTTCTTCAATGTTAAATGATTTTGCTTTTGGTTTAGACTTTTTTTCGGATGGGTCTATCCATCCTGATTTTTTTAGATGTTCGGCTCTATCATCCCAAACCTCTATGATGTCTCCATCTTTATTTTGTAGCTTTATTCTTTTAGCCATAAAATTCTCCTTTAAGGTGTTCCACTAGTAAATCTATAAAAGCACCTAATTGTTATTATTGCTCCTCCGTAAGGGAAGATTGCTCCCTCGTCTGTTTCAACAGAAACTATTTGTGTGTCCAATGCGTTTCCGTTTCTAGTTCTGTCACTATCTAATGCAGTTTCAACTGTTGTCACTAACTCGTTTCGTTTTGTGTCAATGTTCGAGGTTGTTGCACTTGCGTTTGTGACAAAACCAAATAGTCTATAATCAATAGTTCCTGTTCTTGATATTCCTGTATTCTTAATTGAAATATCTTCTCTTGTCTCATCAGCGGTTGAAATAAAAACGGCCGGGAACTGTTGCTGTGATAATTCTTCTAATTCAAAAGGCTCTCTTGATACTTTGCCAAAAGTAATTGGACTGCTCACACTTGACAATGTAGAAACTATGTGAGCTGCTATATCTTCTCTTTCACTCATTATCTTAACCTTATCTTGTTTATTTCTTGTTGAAATATTTTTTGTATTTTATTTTCTTCTTGTTTTGAAACATTCATAAATGTTCTCTTTGTTTGTCTTTTACCTACTCCTACTTCATCGTGATAAAATGCTTTTAAATTTTGTCTTTGATTTGGAAAATGCACTCTTCTTGTAAATTTATTTACTTTTTTTGGTTGTAAGTTTGCTAACATCAACCCTGAATAGAATAAGTTTACCTTTGAAGAAGCACCCTCTTTGTTTCTCTTACTTTGTAGAAAGTTTAAATACTTATCGGTATATCCCTCGAAAGTATATGTGCGACCTGATACATTTACACCAACACCTTTTGCAGTTCTAGCTTTTATTGCGTTGACTAAAAACATTGCACACTTGTTCAATGCTACTTCTTCTTTTTTCTCAATGTCTCTTTCCAAATCTTTAAGGGCTTTTTGTAATTGAACACCGCCTTTGAGGTCAATTTTTAGTTGCATTATCTAACTAATCTAAGAGTATGCACTGCTTCTTTTTCAGAATTGGCAATAGAACTATCTCCGTCTTGGTCATATTCTACACCATCTCTTAAAATATCTTGCAGCTCATCTTCATATTGAGTTCTATAATAACTACCCATTTGTTGAAATCTATCTTCATCTCCAGAAGAATTAAACTTTGTTAAAGCAGGACAAATATAAAAACCAAGTGTCCTGTAAACGGTTGCTCTTGTCCATTGACTATCTGTTAGTTTTGAGTTTTCCATCTCAACAGAGCCAATATAACTTCTGTCTCTTACTTTGTTAGCCTGATAAACAGACCACCATCTGTTTCTAATATCTCTTTGTACATCAGCGATTGCTTGTGTCACATAAGCATCTTGTTGTGAGGTTGACAAACCCATATCGCCTATGTCTGGTTGATATACTGTTAAATCTGATCTTGTTGCGAAAGCCATAATAAAATTCCTTTTAATAAAAGGGGGAGAGGAAAGGTACTCTCCCCCAGGTGTAAATTAACTATGATTAGTTAATTACAGATTCGTTAAGCATCTCAATGCCATATGAATCGTGAAGTTCGCTAACACCATATACTGCTGTTGCTACTATTTCGTCTGCTCTTAGAGAAGCATCTCTTTGAACTTCAATTTTTAGGTCTTGCATCATCGCTAGTCCTAATGCGTCTTGAGAGAATACTGCACCTTTACAGTTGTCAGTGTCAGTAGTTCCGTCAACATTTGAAGATTCAAAAATCCTTACTCCTGCGATCTCTCCAATGAAACCTGTTCTCATTGCTTCATTTTGTAAGTCACCTGCATTTGGATTTACAAATGTGTTAGTTAGTGATTTTTTTACATTGTAAATCACTTTAGGGTTAAACACACCGTAGTATGGGCCGGGAACATTTGCTTGTCTTAGAGTTGCTACTGCTTTGAATATATTATCAATAGTTAACTCAGTTCCACCACCACCAATGCTTGTTGAAAATCCATCAAACAATGCTGTAAGGTCTTGATCCATTTTAGTCGCGATTGCTTCGCCAAATAACTTACCAATGTCTGCTGCAACATTTCTTGATGCAGAGTTTCTTGCTAAGTCTGTAAGTGTTGTCATAATACCAACTTCTGAAGCTGTTATAGTTTTAGATGTTGGGTTTATTGCTGTGTTAGATAAATCTGAAGCCTCACTTACCGCAGCAGCAGATACTGTTGCGTAAATTGGAACTTCAACTGACTTACCACCACCTGCGATAGTATAATTCTTGACAAGAGGTTTCATAATAGATTGCTCTTGAGCCACGAATAATGCTTCCGCTATAATTTCCGTATATAACTCGGAAATCGTTGAGCTAGTTGTTTCGTTAGCCATTTTGTTTCTCCTATTTTATTTATTTATGTTAGATTAATGACAGTAGGTTTTTTATTCCTTTCCGCACGATATTCAGCATATTTCTGTCTGTCGTTTGGGTCATTCATATTTAGTTCCGATAAATTAAAAGGTTTTTTCGTAGTACCTCCAACATTCCCTGCACTACCAGAGCCACTTGGGGAAGCAGTCCTAAAGTGTGGATTGTCGTCTAAAAACTTGCCAACATATTCATCGATGGAAATTAATTCGCCTTTGTCGTTATAAATTGGAGCATTATTATCTCCAATTATCTCTGGCTTTCCATCTTCGCCTAGTTGGACTTTGCCTCTTAATAGATTCACAACTTGATCTGGTTTGATTGCTTGTTGTTCACTAGCTGCTTTTATAAGTGCGTCATCTATTCGTGTTTTTGTGAGTTCAGTTTTTATTCTAGAAAGTTCTGCATCCTTTTTTTCAACAGTTTCTTTTAAGATTTTATCAAACTCTCCTCTTTGTTTTTGTTTTTCGAGTTCTTGTTGCTCCTGCTCCTCAATCAGCTTTCTAGCCTCTTCAGGATCAATTCCTGCAAATTTTTTCTCGTATTGTTTTCTTTGTCTTGCAAGTCTGTTCTCAACAATTTTATCAACCTCTGCTTGAGAGATCATTGTTTCTTGTTGTTCAACAACTTGTTCTTCCTGTTTTGTTTCAAGAGATTCAGTATTCTCAATCTCCGTTTTTTGCTCGTCAGCCATAGTTTTCTCCTATTTTTATTTAATTGACTACCCAATCATAACTTCCCTCTTGTTCTGCTATTTCTGGTAATCTTATTTCAATTCCCTCTGCAAGTTGGGAATATTCATCAAGATCAGATTGACTTTCTAATTCATTTCCAATCTTAATAAATCTCTCATAATCTTTTAAAGTTAAGTTTTGTTCTTTTGAAAGTATATCAAAAGCCTCCTGTATTAAACTCATTGTAATTCCTCTATTAGTTTTATAAATCTTTCATCTACTAAATCTTTCTTTCCCATTTCATATAAAGAAAAATTTTCAGCAAACCATTCTTTTGCATTAGCATCACTATATTTTGTAGCACCTCGTTTTTTTCTAAATAATGGAATTATTTGTTTCTCAACTTTAGGTTTATACCTTCTATTTAATTCTGTGAACTCATCAACATATTTCATTTGATGTATGTGATGTGCAAATTCGTGATACATTAAATTTCTTAACCGATCAACCTCATCTTCAAAATAAAGTCCTGCTACAAATGGTCTATCTTTTACATCATCTCCATATTTCCATTTAGAGGGCTTATTATTTTTTTCTATCCTATTAATATGAGTTGGATTTAACATTAAAGTTCCATCTCCCATTGACGCAGCCGCTCCTCTTCTTCTTTTATAAGTATATATACCTCGTAATTTCGGAATATCGTATTTTTTTGCTAATTCGTCAAGTTCATCCATTATGACCAATACTTGAGTAGATTTACTGTCAGTTAAATTTTTTAAATTAACTGATCCAATTTTTTCCGATTGGCTAAATCTACTTCTAGGTTTTCCATTTTCAAATTTTGGATATCTTTTGTCTTTAGCATTCTCTAAAATTCTTGTCGCAAGGGTTGACTGTGCTACTGCATTTGAAACATTAGTAATATCATTAAATTTCTTTGTTTTTGCTACTGATGATTTATTTTGTTTTACAACATCTGTTTCAGTCTTTACTTTGGTTGATGTTCCAATCTCTTCATCAAGAATTAAATTACCGTCTGCATCGTACCAACTTGGGTCTGTTGGTTGAAAGTGGTGTCGACAATTATAACCACCTCTATTTACAAATGGGTCAGACCCAGATTTGCCTTTCCAAGGCTCTCTAGCCCACTGTTTTCTAAGTTCTTCCTCAGACAATATTTCATTTGCAGTGACTCTATTTCTACAAAATTGCCTGGAGTCTCCAATCAAGTCCCCATAATAAATATAATGTGTTAATCCTGCTTCTTCTGCTTTTGCTTTTGTAAACTGTCCATCAAACTCCATCAAACTATCGTGTGCTAATTGCTTTGAATACTTGCGCATATTTTCGCCTGTTCGATCAGCACCGTAAAAAGTTCTTAGTCTTGTTGCAGCTTTTTCAATGGCTACTTGATCTGTTGATGTTGCAATAAACTCTACAAGTTCATCAATCTCATCAACATCTGCATTTATATAAATTCCGTTAATTCTTTGACGCAATTCTTTTTGCATTTCATTGAAAGATTTACCTGAGATAGTTGAAGAGTAAACATTATCTGCAAGTGCATTAGTTGTTTCAGATGCTATGTTTGCAAAACCTGTAAATTTTACTCTTTTTAAATTTGTAATGGTTTCAACATCAACCTGAGTAAGTGTTTTAAATTTAGCTGATACAGGAAGAACTTTCATATTCTCTACAATCTGTTTTGCAACTTTATCGTATTCTCTAACTGTACTATCAGCCCAAGGTAAATAATGCTTATCAATTATATTTTTTAATTCTGTTCTAATCGCTATGGCTCTTCTTGCCTCAAACAACTTACCATCCTTTAATGGTAAACTTCTTGAAAGAGCTGCAATTTCATCTTCAATATTTCTTAGTGCAATATTCAATCTATTGTTATGTCTAAGTTCAATGTCATCTACCAGGTCTTCCCTTAGTTGTACCAGTTCTTCAATCTTATCCATTATCTTCTCTTACCCTGTCCTCTGTACTTCTTAAAACTTGCCTTTTTCTTTTTATTCATTGTGCTTGTTATTGGCTTTCTACCAATCGAAGTCCCTTTGTGTATTGGTATATGAGCAGAAAATGTTTTACTCTTTCTCATTTAAATTTTTCCAAAACTCATCGAGCGGATTGTGCTCACAGTTCATACAAGGACAACTTGGACATTGACTACCGTTTGAACAATGGCATTCGTGCTCACAATTACGACACATCATTCAATAATTCTCAAAATTCGTAGTCGGCCCATATCGTTCTCCAGTTCAGCTTTGACCTCTTTACACATTATGTGTATTCCCTCTTGATCTTCGCCTATTTGCCTCATAACAATTCTTTTTTGAGCCAAACAATCTGACATTCCATTTGTGGGAACATACTCAAGCAACCTGTCTCCATCAAGTATTGTCATCATTGCAAATACTATTTCAATCATCAGTGCGTTCCATTCTTTTCTTCTAAATCTATTATTCTCTCTTCGTGAAACTGTATTGTCATATCGTTCTTTTTGATATTAGGTACTTCAGCTTCAATCTTTTCTTTTAACTTGTCTTGCTCTTTTGATAAGAACTCCAACAACATAAACTGCTCTTGATCTATAGGCTTTTGTGATGATGCTTCGAGTAAGTCCTGTTGCATAAGTTGTAATTCAGTTTCAATAATGTTCAGTCTTTCAATAACACCAAAAGCAAACCACGAGCCAATAAGTATAGCACCAATAATGCTTATTAAATTTTTAGCAGGTAAACTTACCTTACTGTCTTCAGATAAATCTAGCTTATTCGGCATCTTCTTCTTCAGCTACTTCTGCTTGAGTTTGTGCTGTTTCAAATACTCCCACTTCCGCCTGTGCGGTAATTTCATCGTTTATTTGTCTAATCACTTCATCATCATCTATGACTGCGTCAACAATTTGCTTATCTATTTCCTTTTGGAATGTGCTTGATCTAACACCACTTGCTTTCGCTTGTTGTAAGTATGCAAGGTCAGAAGCATAATCTCTCAAGTTAAATGACTCAGGATATTTTATTTCTCCATCAAATGTTTTGTTTTGCCAAGCACTCCATATAGACCATATCTGCTCTTCAGCATTCTCTAGTAAATCAGCTTTCTCTGACAGTGCACTATTTAGGTTTTCAAACTCTGTTTGCAATGCAATGCCTGACTGTACTTGGGTCTTGGTCTGTCTAACACCTGACATATGAGTTGCTCTGTCAATCATCTCAACCTTTTGCTCAATAGATGCTCTTATCTCAGATAAGTTTGCACCACTAGGTTGAAGTAAATACGGTTTAAGACCTGTCTCTAAATCATCTGGCATTGATATGATAGCACCTGCACCTGCACTTGCCTCAACTCCTTGTGTCTTAACCAAACTAGGATGATTGGATAATCTTATGAGTTGTTCCATTTCAGATAACTCGTTGTAGATAGACCGTTGCAATAATGCAACATCGGTCAAATCAGAAATACCAACACCTTTTTTAGGGGATCTTTTATTGAATACACATACAGCGGGTATCATTCCGAGTTGATTTACTATTATTTCTTTTGTCTCTGGGTCTCCTGTTTTATCAGGAACAAAGACATATCTTATTTCATCAGGTGTCCATACTCTGTAATAAACACCATCTTTTGTAATCTCTTCTCTAACTTTTATGTAATCTAAATAAAATCTACCTGATGCAGCTCGTGCATAATGCCAATCATAAACATTGTCTGGTGTTATCATAGTCAGATAAGGTCTTATGCCTTGACTAAGTTCTTCTGCTCTTGTCATAACATTGCTCTCAGGCTTATCAACAAAAACCCAAACATTCCCATATACAGACGCATATGTCTGAACATTCTTCATAAATGCGTTAAAGTTTTGACCCTCTAAATCTGTGTCTTTTAAGAATGATTCTAAACTAGGATCGTCTTGTATGCTTCCGTAATCTCTTGTTGGCGGAACTCTGAATAAAAAACTTGAATAAATAGAAACGATATTTCTACAATGATTGTCTATTGGTGTAAAATTAATCCTGTTGTCATACTCCATATCCAACTCAAGTTGATATTCGTTTAAATATTTACCTGCTTTAAACTCATCTCCTCCCAGGTAAGACCTAAGATAAAATTCCCATCTGTTAATCATCAGGTCGAAGTCTGGGTGTGTTTCTTCGACAAATTCTCTGTCTCTTAATAAACTATCCAAAGGATAAGGATATTCATTTGCATTGTACTGTACCATTATTTAATGCTCCATCTCTGAGGTGTTTCTCTGTTATATTGTTTTCTTATAGGGAACAAATAATCTATGGCATATCCGATTGCATCGTTCATATGGTCAAAACCGCTATCCTTATCAGGTTGCGTAGTTCCCTCTTTGTAAAGGTGTCTTTCCAATCCTCTAATAATGTTTTTACATTTTGGGTCTATAAACATCATTCTTTGATCGTTTGTATTTTTTAGTTTGGAGTTGACTGCATTTATTCTGTCCCTTACTTGGGGATGAACATTCTTAACCCTGACAGTCAATCCTGCGTTTTGTAAAATGTTAAGATCAGTCTTGCCACCTGCTGAAGTCTTCCTTTGCCTACAAGCAGGATCAGGATAAACAATTAGAGTTCTATTTGCGTATCTTGACTTAATCTCTTTTACTAATTCGTCTGTATTGGATGAATAGATCACTATTTCATCAATAAATTTTACAATATTGTTTTGCACTTGGAATACTGCTGCACTCATCGGATTAACATTGAAATCAATTCCTATGTGTATTGCAGTACCATCTTCTTTAATTCTTTTAACATTTTCTTCTCTATGGAAGTTGTAATATATTGCACCTGCATATGTTTCAAATGTCGCCAAGTATTCTTGTCTGAATGTCCGTTCATCCAAATCATTCTTTGCAGAATCAATCTCTTCTTGGTCAACCTGTCCACCATCAAGGGTTGTAAACTGAAAACTTGTCCAATCACTATCATCGTTGCCCTTGCAGTAAATATCATAAAACCAATTTCCGTAGCCTCTAGGTGTTCCGCAAAACAATGTATGTCCTTTAACATTTCGGTCAGATAATGTTGGTCTCAATACACTATACCAAGCATCAGAGGGAACATCCGCAGCTTCATCAATACAAAGAAAATCTAAGCCAACTCCTCTAAGTGATTGAGATGATCTGTCTGCACCTCGTAAAGATATTTCTGAGTTATTAATTAATCTAATCGTTAAGTCAGTCTCATTGATATAACTTATTAATTTATTATCTGTTGCAACTTCTTTTAACTTGGCCCAACAAATTTGCCTTGCCTGTCTATATGTTGGAGCAACATACCAAACCTTTTGTTTTGGCTTTTCACAGGCATATTTTAATAACTCTCCGATTGCCAAGTGTGTCTTGCCAAACCGTCTTCCTGTGACTAAAACCCTATTCCTGGCTGTGCTTAATGCTACTTGTTTCTGTGTTGTTGTTAATGGCATCAATGTTGACTTTAATTCTTACTCTTCGCCCTGCATACTCACTGTTAAATAAATATTCTTTTGTCTCATTTGGTTGCAATAGATTTACCTTTTGATTTAGCCATTGCATTATCTTTGATGTATCAGTCAAACTTTAAATCCTTTTTTCCAAGCCTGAAGAGACCAATAAGCAGGGGATAATGTCTTCTGTCCCTTGACCCTCTTCAATACTCCGCCCATTCTCGCGTCAAATGACCTCTTTCTGGCCGGGATATTTTTTTTGATGCTCATAGTCTTTGAGCCAAAATTGATCTTTTTAATATTGCCTGTGCTCTTATCTCGTACAAAAACTTTAAACTTCTTAACATCGCCTCTCATAGGTTTATTAAGTTTTACTTCTCTTCCTCTATATTTAGCCATATGTAAAGTTTATAACCTTTTCATTGTTTTCATTGATTGTCATATCTTTTTTAGCCCATCTGTCAGGGAATCTTCTCTCCAATAACCAAGCCTTTGATTGCCAAGACTTATCTTTCATTATGAAATCTAAGCAATACATTTGGCACTCGGACTGAGCCTTTTTTATATTGTCCAAAAAGTCTACAAATTTTTTTCTTTCTTCTAAGTCCTTGATGCTTTCAGGGTCTTTCTTCAACCAATTATAATAAGTTTGTTTTACAATACCTGCATATTGGCAAGAGTCCTCAATAGATAGACCTTTACTTAGTGCTTCTAATAATCTCTCCTGAGTAATATCTAATTTAATTTTTCTTGCCATTTTAACCTCTTGTTTGAGTAAATCCTGTTTAACAGTTTAGTTTAAGTTGTTGAGTTTCCACCTCACATAATCTGGGTTATTCATCTCAATCTCGGTGTAGTGCGTTGCCATACCGTTTACAATATCTTCTTCTTTTTTGTCTTCCATTTGCCTCAAGTAATATATCGCGTGTAGTAATTCGTGCTTTACTAAGTCTACCGCAATAGTTCCGCCTCGTTCAATAATCGTCTCATCAACATATATCTTCATTTCTCTGCTATGGAAGCTGCCTTGTTGTTCAGCTAACTCATATGATATATGATTATTTATTTGTATAATTTGTATTCTATAATGTGAAAGTCTAATAAATTCAGGTAGTTCAACTTTTTTCTTCATCACACTTTCCGCAATATTTTCGTGTTATTTTTTTATACCCAAATAAAGGTATCTTACAAATATTGCAGATACCCTGTTTAAATAAATTACCGACTTTTATAACTTCTTTTGGCATTGCGATTAAGCTGCTTCTCCAATCTCTTCAATGGTTTTAGTTTTCTTTTCTTGCGTCTCTTTCCGTTTATCAATACCGCAATAGATGTTGATGTAGTTATCATACCTCGTTCAATCTCCTTGTCTCACAGTAAAATGTCCAAGTTTTTAGATTTTTGCCTTGATAAGTTCCTTTTTCTTCAGCTAACTCCATAATCATTTCCATTTTATTCCAAAATACAAAGTCTAAACATTCGTGCTTTGTGTCGAAAGTTTTTAAAATGTAATCAGTATATACAGGTTTATCTATGTCTTGATACCATAACATAGCAGTTATGACCCAAATCATTTGCGTTTTTTTCTACGCAAGTCTAAATCGTGTTTTCTACTACCTCTCAGGAAGCTATTGACTCGACCCATTGCCCAGGCACCCATCGGTACTCTGCGACTACCTGCTGATAAGAATGCTCCTTGTCCTCTTCGATAAACTTTTGCAAGAGTTCCATATGTGTATCTTTTAGATGCTTTTGCTTTTCTTTGCAGTGTTGCTTTTACACTTGCAGATAAAGGTTTTCTCTTAACCGCCATTATGCTCTTGTCCTTGCTCTTAATAGTTCTCTAGGTATTCTCTTTCCTGATTTATATAAACTTGCTACTTGTTTAATTAGGTTTGCTCTTCTACTTCTCTTTGCGCCCTTTAGACCACTTAAATATTTTTTTGGAACACCGGATTTCTTGTCTTTTGGTACTTTTCTGCGTTTTTTAGCCATTATTTGCCTACTTTCCTTTGGGCTGATATGTGGGCCTGTCGAAAAGTTCGACCTTTTTTCATATCTTTGGCCATTGCTCTCATATGTTTAAGGCTATGGTGTCTTGCGTGACTTCTCATTGTCTTTTGTTGTCTCGGTTTGAGACCCTTGATAATATTTTTTATAGACGCAACCTTAACCATTACATTCTTTTCTTATTCTTTTTCTTCTTTTTTTTCTTTCGGCCTGTATGATATGGCATTGAAAACTCCCAAAAATTAATGATTTAATTAGTATATAATTACACGAATGGTAATTATAAAAACTTTTACTCTTTACTGTTTACAAAGTCAATAACTTTGATCTAAAAATTTACGAAATTCATCTATTGCTTCTCTGAGTCTTTGACCTGCATATGATCTGTGCATTTGAAAACGAGCTGCAACTTCTTTCACTGTAAAATCCTCAACACAAACTTTATACATTATTTGAAATGCAAAATCTCCCAACCAAGTATGTGACCTGGATAATTTATATATAGCCTCTACTCGATCAACCGCCATATCATTCCAACCGTTCATATCTCCAACTTTATTAAAATTGCTAGTATAACTACCAATGCGTGATTTTTCCCATAATCTGCGAAATTTCAATGCTGTGTAATATTGCACTATGCTCAAGACTTTTTTTGACCGCAAAATATCTAAAGAACTTTCAGCAACATTTATCATTACCACTCGCCCTTGACCTTTGGCTTTTTCTTTCTTAGTGCCAATAAATCTTGGTTTTATTTTTCTTTTATCTTCAGACTTAATTGCTTCCATAATTGAAAGTTAGCTGATTTGTTTATCTAAGACAATGTTTTAAAATGTGTACAATAATATCAACACTAAATCCATTGCCTAACATTTTATATCTCTGAGTATTAGAAACACCCTCAGTATAATTATCTGGTACTGTTTGCAATCGTTCACACTCTAAAGGTGTAAGTTTTCTCCAATAAACATCGTCTACTGCAACTTTTGGCTCACGATTTCCACCGCTCATAGAATTTAATGTTGGAGATTTACCCTCTGGGGAATAAACTCTTTTAAGTATGTCGTGCCCATTGATATCACTTGCCATACCAACTTGTTTGGGTTTTCCGTTTTTATCACAGGCTAAATAATTGCCTTGTCTCCCATTTTTTACATATTCCATTGCTGACAAGTTGTGTGCTTTTTCTTTAGCAAAATCAATCATACAATTTCTTTCTTTATTTCTTTTTACAAATTTATTTGACATTTTTGTATGGTTTCCCGGCTCAGTCTCTAAAATATCTTTTAAAAGTATGCCTTTATCTTCAATGTGTTTATTTACATCAATGTTTGTCCAATAATACCTCAATCTGTTTTGAGCAGAAACTTTTGCACTGTTAAAGAGGTAAGGCTCTACACCGCAATACTGAGAAATGATAGACAAATACTCTTTTTTCATTCTAACATTTTCTAATAAAAAATATTTTGGCTTAATTTCCCTTAAAAGCCTAATGAACTCAAAAAATAACTTACTTCTTGGATCATCAAAGGCTAGTTGTTGACCTGCAAAACTAAAACCTTGACAAGGAGAGCCACAAACAATCAAATCTATGTCTTTAAAATCCCGGCCACTCAGCATTCTAACATCTCCAACTTGTATTGTATTAGGATAATTTTTTTGTGTAATTTTTATTGAATATTTATCAATCTCACTTGCATAATAGGTATAATTTTTAACACCTAATTTATTTAAGGCAATTTGAGCACAACTCATACCATCAAATAAGGACAAAACTTTCATATTGTGTCCCCTGTTTTGTAATCAAAAGTAATACTATTTTTGCCATTGCTGAAAGTGATTTCTTTCCAACTATGAGCAACCATCACATATTTATCAGGAATATGATTAGGAAATCTTTTTCTAAAAAACTGTTCAGGTGTGATTGCTTTCTCAGCAACAATTTTATCTTCATCAAGCCACCGTTCCTGACTTAAAAATGTAGAAAAATGCGGAATAAACTCTATGCTTGATGCTTTTTTTACAAGGGCATTGTAAGACCTAACGAGTTCATCAACAGATACTTTGTCTTTTACTTTGACCCATTTTTGATAAGCAACCTTTTTACTACCTCTTTTTGCAGTAAGACGACCCCATAATTCATTAAATTCATCTATATTTATTATTTTATTATTTAATTTATTATGTTTATTGCCCTGAGATTTGCCCTCTGATTTGATGAGTGCATCTTGATAATCGTCATAATTTAGTACTTTTATTATGTTTGGAAAGTCTGCTGATTTGCCCTTTGGCTTGATGATTGATATGCTGTTAAATTTAACTAATTTATCTAAATAATGCCTTGTTTTTGGGTGTGACCATCCCCAAGCCTCCGCCATATATGAAACTGAATGACAAAATTCGCCTCTCTTTAACCTTACTGTTTGATTGCCTATTGAAAAATCTCTTTCTGCAAAACTTGCTTCTAACAAAATCCATAGCCAAGCGCCAACCTCACAATATGTTCTATCTCTTTTATTTAAAGCAGGATGCTGTAAAATTTTGCGAGAAACCTTAACATAGCCCTCCATATATCATTGCCCTTTCCTCTAACAACCTTATGATCTCAGGTGTGTTTACCTTTTTACAATCTGACATTATTACTAAATCTTTTGCTATTGTAAAAGGGTTAATTTCCCATTTTTTGTAAAATGATTGTTCTCCCAGAATATGTTGTTGTCTGTGTAAATCTTGATGTAATCCAATGCAAAAAAAATCAGAGGGTTTTATGCCTGTTCCTCCGTCAGTCAATATTCTAATATGACAGGCTTGTGCTTTTTGACCTGTAATTATGCAGGGTTGTGATCTAATGAATTGTAAATGTTTAGCAGCTCGTATGACTTTTTTCATTGTTAATGCGAGGAGACCATAACGAAAGGGCATTTCATCGAGAGCAGGTCTCCTCAAAAACCCTTATAATCAGCCAATTTCTAAAGGTCAATATTTTTAATATTTACAAGTGATAAGTAAAGGTTAATATCTGCAAATCAACAGAAAGGGCAATATGATGATTTCAATAGAATCAACAAGTAATAAAGACTTAATTTTCAGCTGCGAAAAAACACAGATCAATGAGGTTATTGTGACTGTGATTGTTGCTGTTTTAAATTACCTGGATAAAAGAAGAAGTTATGAAATAAGGGGGATGAACTAATGAAAGTATTTTATGACCCAATGCAAGAAATAGATCAAGCAAGAGACTTAGACAACTTTAAAAAATATTTGATTTATTTTGATATTTTAACAAAATTTATAAGGAGTTTTAAATGAACAGAGATCAAGGAGAAAAACTGTACAAAGCATTTCACGATGAGACTATTAAGTATGCAAAAAAAACACCAAAAGAAAACGGATGGAAGTACAAAGCATTTAATTATAATGATGAAGAACATAAAGAGGTTTCTTTGATGTTGCAGTACATATCTCAAGAAACACTTTTAAAAGAAAAAGAAATAATTAAAAAATTATTAAGAAACGAGATGGAAAGGTTAGTAAATGATAAAAGACAAAAAATGGAAACTTTTACTTCTGATGATTTTAGCAATTAATTTAGTTGCCTGTGCTTCAACACCGATTATTGATAGCAGGGGAGGATCAGGAAATATTCCTCACGATGCACAAAGAGTTCACGATGATATGTATACTTGCAAATCTATTGCTGAAGATAATACAAACATTGCGTGGGAAACATCAAAGAAAATTTATAATATATCAAGAGCACAATTCTTATGGTTGCCTCCAAAAGCAGAGGACAAATATAAAAAAATATATGAGAACTGTTTACTTGGGAGAGGACATATGGTTTTAGAATGGGAATAATTACTGTAATATTAGATTTTATAATCGCTATTTGTTTAATACTAATGCTTTATACTCAAATTACATATGTGAAGAGCGATTGGTGCAGTTGGGAAGTCGAGAAAATATTATTTGATCTAGAAGATATAAAGGAGGAACTTAATGACAGATAAAATTACCTGTAGGCAATGTAAATGGACAACAGATAGAAAACATTTTGGGTTTATACAAACTGAAGAAAACATTAAAAAGTTTGGTGCAAATCATATATGTATGGTTTGTTATATGGGCCACCCAAGTAAAGAAGCAAAACAAAAAGCATACGAGGTGACCGTAAATTATTACAGTAAAGAAATAGAAATAGAGTGGGAGGGATTTGATGCCGATTGGATATGTTGAAATAGATGGAATAAAATTAACGAGAAGAGAAGAGAGTGCTATGCGGAAAATATTCTTTGACATACCTTTAGATAGTTTTGATAAACAAGCAATTTTAAGAGTAAAAAAGAAAACGGATAAATACCCTTATAATATTTTTTATGGGCCAAATGGATTGTATCGTGAAAAAAAATAACACATACTTTTCAAATTATGGTAAAACTATCATAGCAATCATTTTAATTGGGGGATTATTGAGTGTCTATTTTATCATCTAAAAAATTTCGTCATTCAGCTTCAAGTGCAAACAAAATAAAAGATGCACCGCAGGTATTTGTTGCAGATAAAATTTTAAATATCAAAGCACCTTTTTCTGAAGCAGGACTCAGAGGCAATGTAGCAGAAGCCTTGGCAAGATTTATTCTTGCAAAAAATCCTACTGAAGAACAAATACTTGAGTATGCCAAAAAGAAATGGGAGAAAGAAAAATGAGTGAGTTTGAGTTTGCAATAAATTCAGCAAAGCAGATTGCAAAAGAGTTGCAAGAAAGACAAATGAATAGACCTGACCAATATCAAGAAAGAGTATGGGATGATGGGAAACAATTTGGACTTAGATTTGGAATTGTTGGGTTTTTAGATTTTAGTTATTTTAAAAATTACAATATGGTTGTAGATATTAAAACTACAAAGAGAGTTCCATCAAGTTATGAGAGTGCGTATCAAATGAACAAAGGGCACTTTTTACAACAATCGCTTTATTGGAAACTTACAGGAGAAACAAGAAGATTTGCTTTACTGTATGCTTCAGATAAAAAAGTAAACTTTATTGAAATTAAAAAAGAAGATTTACAAAAGGGATGGCAAGAAATCCTTTTTAATATGAAATTTATTGAGAGAATAGATAGTCAATGCAAATCTAAAGAAGATTGGCTTTTGTCTTTTCCATATCCCTCATTAAATAGTTATTATTTTAGCGATGATAACTTTAAACAAACAATAACTAAACTTTACAAAGGAGTAATAGATAATGGCTAAAAAATACATAACTTGCGAAATCAACAAAGTATTTGAAGCTAAAGATGGAAAATTCGGAATGAGTTTGACACCTTTAGAGGATAATGACGATGTTAAAAATTCAAACTCATATAAATCTGAATATGATAATTTCACAATGAATTATTGGCTTAACGGAGAGGATATTCCTAGTTGGGCCAAACAAGGCAATAAAATTAAATTTTGCTATGTTGTAAACAAAGGATGGATTAATTGTCAGCAAGACGATGGAGTTGAAATTGCTGATGATGTTGAGGATGATGTTAGTTTTGATCCAAAAAAATTAGAGTCTGAGTCAAAGGATTTAACCTATGGCAAGATTTCTATTGATGTAGTTGATTACATTTACAAGTACAAAGTATGTTTGAAAGCAATCAATGAAGATGATTTTTTGGGTAAACTTGACAATGGATTGAAAAAAGACATTGCAACAAGTTTTTTTATTCAACTTAACAGATAGAAAGGTTTATGAGGGCAGGACTCCCCCCATTGGTATCATAACCTGCCCTCGCCAATTATGAACAGTTTAAAAGAAATAGAAGAATTAAAATCACAAACAGAAAAGATAAGTGAAACTGCAAGGCTCGACAAAGCTGCGGTTGATTCATTGATGCGACAAAGAGATAGATTAAAAGCACAAAAATATTTAAAACACAGAATGCAAAAAACTCAAAAGGATGCAGAGATGCAATCAAAATGTGATTTTTCGGTATGTGAAATTGATGCAAAAATTAATGAAGCAGAAATCGAAGCAGGAAAGTCTTGGGCCAAATTAGAGGCCCATAGAATACACATTGATTTATTAAGATCATATCACTCAACGAAAAGAGAAGAACTTAAACAAGGTTTATGATTGAAAAAGAATTAGAAGTTATAAAAATTCTCAATCAAACTAAGTTCAAATTATTTCCATTAAGTTATCAATATTATGATGAGTATTCTTGCTTTGATTGTCAGTCGCGATATGAAATTGTTGAATTAAAACATCGAGATTTTGACCTCAATAAATACAACACATACATATTAGAAAAAAGTAAATTTAACCGAGTATTGCGTGAGGCTTTTAATTCAAGAAAAAAGTTTTGGTATGTAAACAGTTTTGATTCTGGAGAGATTATTGGTTGGAACATTTCGCATATGTATTTATTTAAAAATATGCCTCCATTGTCAAAAATGACTTGTCCAACAACTACTGAATTTGCCAATAATGAAAAGATTGAAAAAGATGTATATTTACTTAGCCTAGATACATCCGAATATATAGGAAAATTAGAAAAATCAATTTAAAGGCCCTAAATTTGCAAAAATACGCAAATTTGTTTTCTATGGACTACTGCTATTCAGAACACCCAAACTTGCTATCCTCGTTTAAAATAGAGCCTAGAACATTCATAGAACACGCAGCTTTTTGTAAAAAAAACATAAAATTATGTATTTTATGCTTTAAGATATTAACAAATATTGATATAAATAGTTATCAACTCAACGAAAGGGAAAACAAAATGAGTAGAGAATATAGAACTAAAATGAGTGGGACTGTTGCTGAAGAAATTCGACAAGAGATTACAGAATTTGAAAAGCATTTGTCACAACTTACTGGTACTAAGGCTGAATTTGGAAATGCAACCTATGACGATAACGAGGTTACTTTTAAATTAACTTTTAGATTAAATAATGCAAAGACCAAAGAAGCAGAAGCCTTAGAAAGATTTATCAAATATTATGTAGATTTTGATGAAAGGAAGCAAAAACTTGATCCTAAAAAAATCGGTACACATAATGGCAAATCTTATATGCTTATTGGATATAAACCGAGAGCAAGAAAAAAACCATTTATGGTAAAACTTACTACGGATCTTCTTAGTGATACTTACTATGCAATAACTGAAAATGAGGCATTCAGACTATTTGGAGTGTCTAAGTAATAATGGAAACTTTATTATATTACTTCTTACTACCAACTTTCTTCGGAGGGTTGGTAGTATTAATTTTATTACTAGCTTATCAATATCAACAATGGGAGGATAAACAA
>TARA_R100001163_G_scaffold41599_1_pt1 | contig 32185 bp, 52 predicted proteins | sample TARA_R100001163 | Tara Oceans TARA_R100001163 (sample SAMEA2621285) | marine metagenome | biome: marine biome (ENVO:00000447); feature: deep chlorophyll maximum layer (ENVO:xxxxxxxx); material: "saline water (ENVO:00002010), including plankton (ENVO:xxxxxxxx)" | depth 120 m
ATAACACTTGGACAATATCAAGAATTCAGTTTGATTGAAAACCCAACAACGACACAAATTTTGTCACATTTGGGCGGTTTAACAAAAACACAAGTCAAACGATTAAAAGACAAAGACGCTGACAAGCTATTGCAAGACATAAATGATTTGTTAAACGAAAAACACCCGTTGACAAATATATTGGAAATAGACGGCAAAGAATTCGGATTCATTCCAAATTTAGACGACATCACATTTGGTGAAAATCTGGATTTGAATAATTATTTGGGTGACTGGGGTCAAATGCATAAAGCCATGGCGGTTTTATATAGACCCGTGACAAGCCGATTAAACGACAGATATTTGATTGAAGAATATGAAAGTTCACGGAAATATTCAGAAATGATGAAACAAATTCCAGTTCAAGTCACAATCGGTGCAATGCTTTTTTTTTATCGTTTAATGAACGACTTGTTGAATTGTTTCCAGAAATATTTGAATCAACTGGGGACACAACCCGAGGTGAACAAAGTTTTGCAAAAAAATGGGGAAACTATGGACAATTATATCAGATCAGTCAAGGCGACATCAGAAGATTTGAAACTATTACTAAATATAAACTTTTTAAATGCTTGACATTCCTAGCTTATGAAAAAGAAAAAGCCGATTTGGAACATCAACAATTTAAAGCAAAAATGAAAAAATAATGCAAGGATTCTATAATGTAACCACCAAAATTCGTGAAGAACTTGAAAAAGATGAATTTTGCAAGACCGTGACATATGGTGACATCTTTAATGTTGATTTAAAAAAACAAACGATATTTCCTTTGTCACATTTTATGGTCAACAACGCAACACTTAATGGAAACATCTGGACATTTAGTTTTTCACTTTTATGCATGGACTTGGTTGACAAAGTCAAAGATTATGCAGAAGGCGACCCCGATTATTTTGAAGGCGTTGAAAACGAACAAGATGTCTGGAACACACAATTGGCGGTTGCAAACCGTGTTCTTGAAATGTTAAGGCGTGGCGACTTATATGATGAATTATTTCAACTAGACGGGCAACCTTCATGTCAACCGTTTGTCGATAGATTCGAGAATGATCTGGCGGGTTGGACAGTTGACTTTACAATAATGATTCCAAACGGAATGACAATTTGCGCGAACTAATGAGATTGAACAAAGTCGAAAATGCAATGCGAAGATTCGCGGTGAATGTCATCAAAAACGCGCGTGAAAATGCGCGAAAAGATTTTAAAACTGGAACTGGATATTTAGCTGACAATCCAGATTCAATGACATATCAAATAAGTAAAACACCACAAGGATTGCAACTTCAATTGATTGTTGCTGATTATGTTGCATATAAAGACGCGGGTGTGTTTGGTGCAAATCCAAGATTGGTTCGTGACGGTAAACAAAAAGGAACTGACAATGATTCTGTTTTTGGAAAATTTTCCTATCGAACAAAAAAACCACCAATGCAAACGCTTCGTGAATGGGCGGTCAGAAACAATATAAGATTCCGAGATAAAAAGACGGGACAGTTTCGTCGTGGTGGTTTAACAACAATTGCTTTTTGGTTGCAAAAAAGAATATTTGCGCAAGGTCTTGCACCTTCAATGTTTTTCACAAAACCATTTCAACAATATTACAACTCACTTCCAGACGCAATCCTTGAAAATTTTGGTCTGGAAATCGAAAGATTATTAAAAGAAGAAAATTAAAAAACTATGGCAGAAATGATTTTTAGTCGGTCACCTTATTTCATTAGAACAGTTGTAAGTGGCGCACACACGGGAAAAGTTGAACTTTATATTTACACTGGAACATCTTCTGGTTCTTGGACTGGAAATGTCACCTATTCATTGACTGCAACTGGCGTGGACGCGGGTGCGGGTCAAACGGAATGTATCTTTGAAGTTGCTGAATTAATAAAAGACAAATTCGATTTGGACATCAGTTCTAAATCAAACAACACATCTGGAAGTTTTCTGGACTTGTCAGATTTAGCGCGTTCACTTTGTTTGAAAGTTGATTATCGAACATATACAGACACGGGTGCGGGGTTTGTAACACTAGACACACAACTTGGATTGAATGCGGTTCTTGGATATTCAACTTACGATGAAGGTTCTAATTTTACAGTCAAAGAAGACACGCGACATTTTTATTATGATATACCTTACATTTATAAACCATTCTATGCACCGATTTCGTTAATGATTCCCAAGAATTATTCTTCACAAGTAATTGCACAAGGTGTCAAAGATTTTAAACAAGGAAGTGACAATGTGTTTATGTCACCGTCAACGAATTCACTTACTTTCATTCAATACAATATGTTATTTGGTTTTACGGGAATATTCTCACCAACCTTCACTTCTAATCGTGAACAAACGAACAATGTTTATGCGGGTCGTTATCCATTTGCAGACACTAATGGTGTAAAGTTTGTCACAACTAAACGAACAAAAGAAGTTGATTATCTTGACCCAAAAAATGCATTTGATGAAATTGTCTTTTCACAAGACGCAAACACTGAAGAACTTGTTGCGTCAAAAGTTAAAGTTCGAAATGTTTTTGATTGCGAAGGTTATCAACCCTATCGAATTTTATTTATCAATAAATATGGCGTGGTTCAAGATTTATGGTTCTTTGCAAACAACATTTTAAATCTAACAGTTAAATCAAAAAGCTATAAAAGAAACACGGTTGACTTTCGATTTCAATCAAACAATGCAATTTCTGAATTCTATCGTCCGCAATTAGCACAACAAACAGTTTATGACAAGAACGGTCAACAAACAATCACTTTAAATTCTGGGTTCTATCCAGAAACATTCAATGAAGCATTTGAACAATTGTTTTTGTCTGAATATTGTTGGCTTGAATATAACAATGCAACACTTCCAGTTGTATTGAAAGACACTGCGTTTAAATACAGAAATTCCAAAACAGACGGCTTAATTAATCACACCGTGACTTTTGAATTTGCAAACAATTATTTAAATAATATTCGTTAATGAAAGTTGATTTATTTATTCAAGACACAATCGTTGATTTATTTAAAGATGAATCAATTGTCATCAATGATGTTTTGCAAGACATCAAAGATATTTCAAAAGTTTTTTCACCATTTACGAAAACATTTACAATTCCCGCAACACCAACAAACAACGAATTGTTTAAACACTATTATAAATTTGACATTGACAATGGATTTGACGCAAGATTCCGTGTCAGCTCAACAATAAGAATAAACGGTGCAGATTTTAAAAAGGGTGATGTCCAGTTGAATTCCGTTCAAATGGCATTAAATAAAGCGGTGTCATATAAAATTACATTTTTTGGAAATCCCTCAACTATTAAAGAAATATTTGGTGAAAACAAATTGTCTTCATTGAATCCATTAAATGATTATGACATAAATTATGGAACTGATTTTTTAGACGCATTTAGAACTGGACTTCAATCAACTGGTGTGACCGCAACAAATGTGTCAAACAGAAACATTGTTGTCCCATTTATAACTTTACAAAATTATTATTTATATGACGCGGGAACTATCGCCACCCCAAACATACGAACAACAAATTGGAATGATTTAAAAAAAGAAGTAAAACCCGCAATAAAAGTCAAAAGAATAATCGAAGCAATACAAACGCAATATGATGTTTCATTTAATATGACAACGGCTTCTGGAAAAGAATCATTCTTCGGTTCTGATATGTTTGACAATTTATATATGTGGCTTCAAAGAAAAGACGCACCGTCTAGTTTACCACAAACAGACCCCGCAACATTTGGTGTTGCATTAGATCAACGAGGGATTCGAAGAACATTTGCCGATTATACTTTTGTTGGTGGAACTAATTTTTTGAATGCGTCTAGTCAATTAGTAGTTGACGCGGGTGACACCTATTCAATAAGAATTCGTTTAATACCAACGCAAACAAATAAAATTGACATCACTGTAAAAGATATTATCACAAATGAAATTCTTTACATTGACGAAGACAGACAATTGACTTCGGGTGTGACGACATCTTTTGCATTGGTTGATTTAACTTCTGGACTATTAGAACAAAGAACATATGACATATCCATTCGAATCACATGTCGTGGAACAATGGGTTTTTCAGCAACTTCAACGCTTGGAAATTTTGGTTTACAAATCGACAAAAACTTTTCAATAAATGGCTTTTATGGAATTGGTGCTTTTAGTTTATATGACGCAATATTCATGGAAGATTTTCTTCCAGATATGAAAGTGATTGATTTCTTGTCTGGGTTATTTAGAACATTTAATTTAACGGCATATGTTGAACCAAATGATGACACAATTTATGTTCAAACATTTGATGACTTTATGACACTAGGAACAGAACGCGACATCACAAGCATGGTCAAAATTGACAAAACAGATGTGACGCGTCCAATCCCTTATTCAGCAGTTAATTTTCAATATGCGCCACCAAAAACACAATTTGCTTCAAGATATATTGCACAATATTCTGAAATCTTTGGTGACTTGCGTTATCAAGCACCAGAAAAATATGAAGGTCAATCATTTAATTTAAAAGTTCCATTTCAACAATCACCATTGAAACGCGTTACGGGAACAAATCTTTCAACTGCATGGTGGGTGAATAACGATAATAAAACGGTTGACGGTGCGCCGTATTTGTTTTTTAATCGAATGGCTGATGTTTCAAGCACACCCGTGATTCTGGGTGTTGCTTCAACGACTGTTTGTTGTCCGTCACATGTTTCACCGAATCAAAATCATTCACTTTGTTTCAATGCACAATGGGACGAATTCAATGAAAATATAAATTATTTTAGTTTGTTTGAAAGATTTTACGAACAATATATTGTCCAGACATTTGAATTAAAAGGAAGAATCGTTCGACTAAAAGCAATCGTGACTGTTGAATTTATATTGAATTATAGAATCAACGACACATTGATTGTGTCTGGTCGTAAGTATTATATAAATAGTGTGAAAATAAATTTATTAACTAAAGAAGCGGATTTTGAATTGTTGGTCAAAGTCAACGATTATTCTGCGTCTGTTTTAACATAAATAAAAACTATGATCTTGAAAATTTTACATGCGTTACCCTATTACGCAGAATCAGAAACAATCGAGATTGCAAAAGGAAAACATAAAATTCCCCAAACATTTGTTGAAGGGTTTGAACTATCTAAAAGAAAAATATTATGGCAATTACGAAAACAATAATTGTAAACGCGGACTTAAAAAAGGCGCAAGAAGAATTTGACGCATTTGACAGAAGTGTAAAAGACACGAATCAAAGCATTGAAGCACTTGAACGCGATATTTTAAAACTTGAAAAAGAACAGTCAAAAGTGTCTGCGGGGTCAATGAGATACAAACAATTAAACAAGGACATTAAAGCACATCGAATTCGTTTGAAGGAAGAACGAATGGATTTAAAAGAATTGAATGGTGAAAGGACAAAAGCCAAAACCAAATTGGATTCGATGAAAAAAGCCAGAAAAGACGCAATCAAACAAACTGGAATCATGAACACTGGTATTGGTCGAATGATAACATCAATGAAGGCGTTTGGCGTTGCTTTACGGGCGCAAATTGTCGCATTGGGTGCATTCCGTCTGGCTTTAATCGGAACGGGAATCGGTGCGTTGGTGATTGGTGTTGTTTCTTTAATACAAGCGTTTAAAAGGTCAGAAGAAGGACAACATAAATTGAAAGTTCTTATGGCGGGAATTGGTGCGGTCGTGAATCAAGTTCTTGACGGTTTTGCAAAACTTGGAATGGGAATAATAAACACATTTTCAAATCCACTTCAATCTTTACAAAATTTCGGTGACATGATAAAAAACTTTGTCATGCGAAGAATCACGGCTTTAATTGACACGCTTGGTTTTTTAGGAAGTGGAATCCAGAAATTGTTTGCGGGTGATTTGTCTGGTGCATTAGAAGAAGGAAAAAAAGCTTTAAACACATTTAACAATGAATTAAATCCAATCACACAAACCGTTAATCTAGTCAAAAAGGGTGTTCAAGGTGTTGCGGACGCAGTCAGTGAAACAGTTGATGAAGTTGGAAAATCAATGGACGCACAAAGAATGTTAAATGAAGCCGAAAAAATTGACCGTGAATTGCGTGTTGAAAGGGCAAAAGCAACAGAAGAAGTTTCGCGTTTGCGTTTAGAAGCTGAAAAGCGTGATAAATACACCGCTGAACAAAGAATGGAATTGCTTAAACAAGCACAACAAATTGAAGAAGACATTGCAACAAAGCAAGAAGAATCCGCACAAAAACGACTTGACGCACATCGTCTTCAAATGTCACTTGGTTTAAATACGACCGAAGCGTTAAACAAAGAAGCCGAACTTGAAGAAGCGGTCATCACCATTCAAAATAAAAAGTTAAGAATGCAACGACTTCTTCAAACACAATTGACAACGGCAACAAATCAAAACATTGCTAACAAAAACAAAGAAGTCGAAGAAGAAAAGAAAAAAGAACAAGAACTTGCAGATTTCAAACGGGAAGTCCGTGAAGCAACTGCATTGACTGAAGAAGAACAATTTGCACTAGAACTTGAAAAGATTGACGAAGAATTTGCAGTGTTACAAGAAAAAGCACTTGCACAATTTGAAGCGGAACAATTGACAAAAGATGAACTTGCTGAAATAGAAGCACAACTTGAAAAAGCTAGACAACAAAAAATCACTGACGCAAAAAATGAAAATGCTGAAGAAGGTGCAAAAAAACGAAAAGAAATTGCAGACAAAGAACTTTCAGACCGTGTCAAAGAAATGCGTGAAGAAGAACATTTGCGACAACAAAAACTAACGGGTGCAAAGAATCTGATTAATGGTTTGCAAAGTATTGCAGAACTAGGTGGCAAAAAATCCCGTGCATTAGCAATCGCGGGAATTGTAACAGACCAAGTTTCGTCAGTTTCACAAATCATTTCGAATTTAGGTATTGCAAACGCGAAAGCACTTGCAAAGTCACCAGTCACGGCGGGACAACCATTTGTTGCATTAAACACAATTAAAGCGGTTGCAGAAATTGGTGCGGGTCTGTCAGCTTCTAAAAAAGCAATCCAGAACTTAAAATCAAAGTCAACAACACCGTCAACACCGCCGTCAACCACAACGGGTGGTGGTGGAACACCTTCCGCGTCAACTGATGTTGCAACGCCAGAACTAGCACAACCAAGTTTGAATTTTAATCAAGGGGGTGTCAATCAATTAGCTGAAGCACTTGGACAAACAGAACCAGTCCAAGCGTTTGTTGTTGCTAACGATGTGACAACCGCACAAAGCATGGAACGAAACATTGTTTCAAGCGCGGGAATATAAAACAAAATAATAATCTAAAAGTTTTTAAAAATAAAGCCATGAACATAATTGAATTAATAATTGACGAAAACGAAGAAATGTCTGGAATTGACGCAGTTTCTGTCGTTGAAAGACCCGCAATCGAAGAAGATTTCGTTGCGCTAAAAGACGCAAAAAATCAAGATCATATTTTATTAAAAAAGGTTGATGACGAAAAACGCCTTCTTGTTGGCGCGGGTTTAATACCAGACAAACCAATATTCAGAAGAAACGGTGAACAAGAATTTTATATTTATTTCTCAAAAGATACAGTTCGAAAAGCGTCACAATTGTTTTTTAAAAAAGGCAATCAAAACAAAGCGACACTTGAACACCAAGACAAATATCTTGAAGGAATGACAATTGTTGAATCTTGGATTGTTGAAGACAGTAAACAAGATAAGTCAAATTTTTATGGTTTAAATTATCCAGTCGGCACATGGGTTATTGCAATGAAAGTTGACAATGATGAAGTTTGGCAAAAAGTCAAGAATGATGAAATAAAAGGTTTTTCAATCGAAGGATATTTCGCTGACAAATTACAAAGACCACAAGACAAACAAAAAGATAAATTAAAAACACAAAAGGTCAGTGACGAATTTATGATTTTTGATGACCGTCTTGCATATTCATCAAAAGAAAAAGCCGAAAAGATTGCCATGGATTTGGGTTGCAAAGGATTTCATATTCATGAAGACGATGACGGAAACGAATGGTTTATGCCATGCGAACAACATTCAATCGAAAATGAACTTTTAAACAGAATTAAAGATGTGGTCAAAAATGCGTAAACTTTTCATTGTTGGAAAAACTTCACCAAAATCAAACAGACGCGCGTGTCTATGTGATGACGGCTTGACTTATTCACGAAAATGTTGCAAAGGTGGAATCATGAATCAAGGCATTGGAAAAATTTGAATTTACAACACTAAAAAAATAACAAGTTATTTATAATAAATAATCATTTTAATATTAAAACCGTTATGGAAGCAAAAGAAACTTTGAATAAAATCAAAACGATTCTTGGTTTGGAAGTTAATTTCGAAACAAGAAAGTTGGAGAACGGGACGACATTTGAATCGGACAAGTTCGAAAACGGAAGCGAAGTTTTCATTTTGACAGAAGACGAACAAAAAATTCCAGTTCCACAAGGAACATATTTAATGGAAGACAATTCGGAACTTATTGTTGAAGAAGAAGGAATCATCGCTTCATTAGGGTACAAAAAAGACGAAGACGAAATGAAAAAAGACAAGGAAGAAGAAGAAGACGAAATGAAAGACCATGGAAAAGAAGCTGATGTTCAAGATTGGGCGGGAATGGAAAAAAGAATCAAAAACCTTGAAGACGCGGTCGCTGACTTAAAAGCTGACAAAGAATCTAAAAAAGACGCGGACAAAGAAGAAAAAAAGGTTGAAGAAGACGCAGTTGGAATGTCAGCACAAAATCTTTCACAAGATGTAAAAACTTTCAAGCATAACCCAGAATCAAAAGTTGAAACGAAACTTAACATCCAGTACGGACAGAAAAGAAGAAAATCAGCAATTGACAATGTATATGCCAGATTATTCGGAAATAATTAATTATTAAACTTAAATTTTAAAAAAATGTCAAATTTACAAAAAACGAACCTTGCTACAACTGTAACAATTACAAGTTCATATAGCGGGGAATTTTCATCAAAGTACATTTCCGCGGCACTTTTAAGCGGAAACACACTTTCATCTGGCGTGGTTGAGATTATGCCAAATGTAAAATACAAATCAGTAATTCAAAGGGTTGAAACTGGTTCTTTAGTAGCGGACGGATCTTGTGACTTCACACCAGATTCTTCGGTTACATTATCAGAAATCGTTTGTGAACCAGAAGATTTCCAAGTTAACCTTCAATTATGTAAGGCGGATTTTATTAACACATGGGACGCGATTCAAATGGGAATTAGCGCATATAACCCGAACGGACTTCCAAGTTCTTTCAGCGATTATTTAATTGCACATGTTTCTGGAAAAGTTGCAGAACATATTGAAGAAACACTTTGGGAAGGAACAAACGCAACTGGCGGTGAATTCGATGGATTCTGGACGCTTGGGGACGCTTCTGCGTCAACTGTTAAAGTTGCGGGAACAACAGTAAACGCGGGGAATGTTATCGCTGAACTTGGGAAAATAATCGACGCAATACCTTCAAAGGTGTACGGAAAAGACGATTTATATTTATATATATCACAAAACATGGCGAAAGCATATGTTCGTGCATTAGGTGGATTCGGAAGTTTCTTAAATGCAGAAAACAACAGTGGTACAGACGCAAAGGGAACGCAATGGTATAATGGAACGGCGGGTCTATCGTTTGACGGTGTTCAAATCTTTGTTGCAAATGGTCTTGCTGACAACCATGCAATGTGTGGTTTAAAACAAGATTTCATTTTCTCAACTGGGTTATTAAATGACACAAATGAAGTGAAACTTCTTGACATGTCAGATTTAGACGGAAGTCAAAATGTGCGTGTAATCATGAGAATGACGGCAACGGCAAACCTTGGAATTGAATCAGATATTGTTGTTTACGGATAACAGTCAAAACAAATGGGGACGGTTAATTCTGTCCCCTTTTATTAACCTTTTAAATTTATAAAATATGTCATGTGATTTATCTATCGGAAGAAACGAACCATGTAAAGACAATGTCGGCGGGATTCACTGTTTATATTTCATCAACTATGTTGACGGACTACTTGAAACAATGACGACAGACGCAGACGACCAAATTACTGGATTTGCTTCACCACTCACGCTTTATAAATATGTTGTTAAAGGTGCGAACAGTTTTGAAGAAACAAATGAAAATTCAAGGGAAAACGGAACATCATTTTGGACGCAAACAATAACTGCATTATTTAAAAAGCAAGACAAAGTTTTTAGAAAAGAATTAAAACTTTTGTCATATGCAAGACCACAAGTAATCATTGAAGATTATAACGGAAAATTCTTTATGGCGGGTCTTGAAAACGGCGTTGAAGTTGCGGTGAACACTACAACTGGCGCGGGTATGGGTGACGCTAACGGCTATAATATTGTCGGCACTGGCGGTGAAAGATTTCCCGCTTATTTAGTTGACCCTAGCATTATTGACGACACAACAAACACAACGGTTGTGGTCGGCACAAATTCGTAAAAAAGTTCTTTTTTTTACTTTCAAAAATTGGGGTGTTTTTCACCCCTTTTTTTATGTTTTTTTTTGTCTAAAATGTATGTGAACACATGTTTTTCGACATCGTTTTTAAAGGCATTTTCGTGCGTTTTAAGACACTTTCACCCCTTTGGAATATAACCACACCTTTTTTTCGAGATAATGCAACAGTCGAAATTTTCCTTCGTACGAATTTTTACTTTTTTTTCATTTTTCTATTTTACATAATATTTAAAAAACCTTAACAAAATCGGCTTTTTTTAGTTTTTAAATTAAAGGTTAAAATGATAATATTAACACCCGATAATTCGGTCACCCAAGACATCAAATTTATACCGCGAAAATATAATGCAACGACAATTGAAATGACAAATCAAGACGAAAATAAATCGTTTACATTGTCACCAACTTTTGTCAAAGAAGCTTATTATTTAAAGACATCAATCGTCTTCACGGGTGCGTCAAAATTGACTGAAGGTGTGTTTTATCGTTTCGTTGTCAAAGACGGTTCTGATGTTGTTTATCGTGATATTGTGTTTGCAACATCACAAAATATTTCAACATATTCGATTCAAACAAATTCGTCTGGACAAGACATTTATGACGAACATGAAACCGAAAATGAATACATCGTTTTTGACGAATAATAAAAAAAATTATGGACAATTTATTTATCACACATTTATCGGAATATACTTCACCATTAATCATTGAAACAAAACAAAAAGATTATGTGATGTATGGCGAAGACAATCTTTATTTCGATTATTTAATTCAAATGTATTTAAATTCGACCACCAACAATTCAATCATTAACGGAATTTGTGCAATGATATATGGTCGAGGTTTAAACGCGTTAGACAGTTCCAGAAAACCCGATGAATACGCACAAGCAATGTCATTGTTTTCACCACAATGTTTGCAGAAGTTTATCAAAGACAGATATATTCTGGGCATGTCAGCTTTTCAACTTGCATATCGTGACGGTAAAATTGTCAAAGTTGAACATTTCCCCATGCAAAATTTAAGGGCGCAGAAATGTAATGAAGACGGCGAAATCGAAGCATGGTATTATTCACCAGATTGGGCAACTGTAAAGACAAATGATAAATTGACAAAACTTGACAACTTTGGTTTTGGAAATCAAAAGAATGGAATTGAACTAATTGTTTTAAAACCTTATCAAACGGGTTCATATTATTATTCTGCGCCTTCATATATTGGCGCACTTCCTTATTGTAAACTTGAAAGTGAAATCGCAGATTATTTGATTAACGATTGTTTAAATTCATTTAGCGGGACAAAGATTGTAAACTTTAACAACGGTGTAAGCACACCAGAAAAAATGCAACAAATTAAAAATGATGTTGTGAACAAACTTACTGGTTCAAGGGGTGAAAAAGTAATTGTTTCATTCAATGACAATTCAGAAGCTAGAACAGAAGTGACAGATGTTCCCTTAAATGACGCACCAGAACATTATCGTTATTTAGCGGACGAATGTTTCAAAAAACTTGTTGTTGGTCATCGTGTTACATCACCAATGCTTTTGGGAATTCGTGAAGGAAATGACGGTCTTGGAAACAATGCAGATGAAATAAAAAATGCAACACTTCTATTTCAAAACATTGTGATTAAAGGATTGCAAGAAGAAATCATTGAAATCATTGACACAGTTCTTGCTTTTAATAATATTTCACTTGACTTGTATTTTAGACCAACACTTCCACTGTCATTCATGGACGAAATAATTGACCAAGAAGATATTGATGACGACACAAAAGAAGAAGAAACTGGTGTTGAAATGACAGAATTGGAAGATCAGAAACCGTTTCTTGATGTCGAACTTGGTGATTCTTTGCTTGATAATTTACAAGGTGAAACAATTGATGAAAATGAATGGGAAATTGTTGACGAAAGATTGGCGCATGAAGATAATGTCAGTGAACAAGAATGGGCTGACGCTTCAATCGAAGAAGTTAAGATGTCAAAGTTTGAAAAGATTAGAAATATTATTCTTGACCAAGAAGGTAAAAATGAAATCTGGTCTGACCCGAATGGATTTTCAACATTAGATTCAAAAAATGGTCTTTATAAAATCCGTTATAAATACATTAAGAAATCAAGAAAAAGAAATAAATCAGGAACATCGCGTGAATTTTGTGTCAATATGATGAGATTATCAGACGAAGGTGTTGTTTATAGAATTGAAGACATTGACCGTGCTTCGCGTGACGGTGTGAATCAAATTCTTGGTCATCGACCAAGGGGTGCGTCTGAACCTATGAAATACGATTTGTACAAATTTAAGGGCGGTAAAAACTGCTTCCATGCGTGGAAACAAATATTGTATCGCAAGAAAAAGTTTTCAAAAGTTAGCAAAGATTTAAAGAATTATCGTGTCACAAAAGAAATTCCAAAAACATATCAAAGAAACCCATGGGGAACGGCTGAAAGTGTTATTGCAATGATTGACACTGAAAATAAAGGCGCATATCCTAAATAAAAAATATTATGGCAAAAGCATTATTTGTAACAACAAAAGATTTAAAAAGATATTCGGCATTGTCTGGAAATGTTGACCCCGATAAACTAACCTACATGATTGAAGTTAGTCAAGACACCGAGGTGCAAAACTATCTTGGAACAAAGCTATTTGAAAAACTTCAAAACTTAATTATTGCGGGAACAATCAATGACCCAGTAAATGCAAAATATAAGACATTACTGGTCACATATGTAAAGCCGATGTCAATATTCTGGGCGTTGGTTTATTTTGTTCCGTTCAGCGCATATACTATCGCCAACGGGGGTGTTTTCAAAGGACAAACAGAACAAGCGGTGACAGTGTCAAAAAATGAAGTTGATTATTTATCAAATAAATATCGAGATTTGGCGCAGTATTACACAAATAATTTTATTGATTTTATGATTTATAATCAATCAGATTATCCAGAATATAATGCAAACAAAAATGATGACACATTCCCGTCTTATTCTGCGGATTTCGGTGGGTGGTGGTTAAGCTAATTTTAAGATCATTATGGCATATAAAACGAAAGAAAAGAACTTAAAAAATTTAAAGCAATATTTAAAAAACCAAACAAATGTGGTATCAAACAAACACTTGGAAAATAAAAATAAAATATATAAAAAATAAATAATGGCGGGATTCGGCGAAATATACAATTCAACATGGTGGGGTTCACCTTGTGGGTGGGCGAATAACTGGGCGATTGTTTACCGTGACATCGCGGGTTGTTCAACTGACAATTTAATTGCAGAAAATAATGACAACCTTATTGCAGAAAACGGTGACAACTTAATTAGTCAATAACAATAAATAAATAAAAAAATGGCAGACAAAAAATTTAGTCAATTTAATTCAGAAGCCGACATCAACAATTTTGACGGTGTTGTCGGTTATCAAGGCGCAAACAATGTGCGAATCAGCGGTGCGGACTTGAATTCATCACTTGACATTAATTCAATGGCGGGAACATTAGCAATTTCATCTGGCGGGACGGGTTCGTCTGTCGCGGGTGTTTCAACTGTTGGTTCTTTGCTTGACGAAGGTTCGCAAGTGATTGGTGATAATTTAGTAATACAAGATGACGGTGCGGGAAATTCAGTTCTTGCAACTGGTTTTTCTGTAAACATCAAACCACCAAAATGTCAAATTACAATTAGTGGAACGGGCGGTTTATCAAACACAAACAACACATCAGATTTTCGTGTCCCTTACAACAACACTGTTGCAAATGACACAAGTTACTTCACACCAGTTATATCGGGTGGACTAGGTACACAAGGAACAATTGAAGTGTTACAAGCGGGAACATATTATTTGAACGCAAGATATTCAACTTTTGATTTGGTTCAACCTTCACTTCCAACTGTTGACGGAACAAAATTCATGAGAATAACCGCAACAGTCAATGGTGTTAAAAGTTGCGTGTTACAAAATTTAATTATTGCAACTAGCGGAAACGGTGAAGCTACAATCAACGGTTCACAAGTTATGGATTTAAGCGCGAATGATGTGGTTGAAATAACTGCATTTCACACTGGTGCAACTGGCGGTTCTGGAACACAAGGTTTTCCAGTAAGCGCAAACACATTTTTTAATGAACCAACATTGACACTTGTTAAAATCGGATAAATGCCTTACTATAAAAACCCAGAACATTATTTGTCTTACAATTGGGACGCAACACTGACGCAAACAACATCGTCACAAGGAAATTATTTTTCATTTCCGTCAATTCCTAATTTAAGAAACAATCGAACTGGAACGGCATGGTATTGGAATGAACAAGGTTTGCTTCAAGAATCAAAATCAAACGAAGCGCGTTTTGACTGGAATCCAATGCCAGACGGTTCAATCCCAAACATGCCAGATATATTGCTTGAAGAAGCTTCAACAAATTTAGCGAATGACCGACTTGCAAGTTCTGGTTTAACATCTTGGATTCGAACATCTTTAATTTCTAGTAATTCAACAAACCCGTCACCAGACGGAAGAAGAAACGGAATCACATTAATTCCTTCTACAAGCGCACCACAACCCGCCTCAAATCAATATCTTCGAAGACAATTCACTGTTGCGAGTAATACAAAAACTTGGTTTTCATTTTATGTGAAACCAACATCTTGGAATCAATTTGGTGTTGAAATAGTTGACAATACTGGAACATTAAAGACAATTGAAATATCATATGATTTAGATAATATGACGGCAACTCAATTGTCTAGTGAAGCGCATTTCATTGAAGCTGAAATTCAACCATGTCCAAACAATTGGTATCGTTTGATAATGGGGTTCAACACAAGTACAATGACAGACATTGATGTTCGTGTTGGTTATCGTCAAAGTTCTGGCGGTGCAATGGGAACTGTCACATATTTAGCAAGGGCGTTGTTTTGGGGGTTTCAATTAGAAAATGTAAATCTTAATCATGCGACATCTGTCATTTGGAATGACACAACTGGAACATTATCCAGAATCGAAGACCGTGTGACATCAACAACATTGTCGTCATTGCGTGGTTATTCTGCGGGGGTGTTTGGTTTTAGATACAAATTATTTGACGCACACACTTCAGCATTCAATCGAACTTTTGGATTCGGTAATCTAACAACAAACAACTTCATTGGTCTTAAAATACAAACAGACAACAGACCGTTTGCACAAATTAAATTTAATGGTGTCACTGAATTTTTTAGACAACCGACTGCGTTTGCGTCTGGGAATCCAAAACAATGGGTGAACATTGCGATTGGTCATCAATTAAATCGCGCACAAATGTGGATAAATGGCGTTAGAATTCAAGGACTTGATTTTGCATGTCCGTTGTTTAATTCTGGTGATTATCCAAGCGAATTGTTGCTTGATGACGGTGGAAGTTCTACGCGCTTTTTTGGACGAATTCAATATGTTCGCGTCTGGGTCACTGACTTCGGAAGTGAACTATTAGACAACGACAGAATTGATAAATTATGTTATGATGTAAGTTTTAACCCTAATAAAATAAACCCATGGACGACTTAAATTTTGACACAAGATCAGACGAAGAAATTCAAAGCATTGTTCCAGAAGAAGTGTCCGTGAATTTTGGAAAATATGAATTTACAGATTATTGGCAATTTGTTGCAAAAAAAGACGCACTTGAACCGTGCAATCATAACTTTTTTTATATCCCTACCGAAGACGGCATTTGTCATATTGATGTTATTTGGTATGGGTTAGAAGGTCACCCGTATGGTTGGCAAACCTATGCAATTGACTTTGAAGAAGGACAAGGAATAAACGAAATAAAAGGATTTGACTATCAACTTAAAAAATTTAAATAATGCCTTTACCAACACCAAAACCAAACGAAAAACAAGCTGATTTCATGCCAAGATGTGTGAACAGTTCAATAATGAAAAAAGAATACAAAAATAAGTCACAACGCGTGGCGATTTGTTACAACCAATTTAAAAATAAATAATGTCACAATTAAATCCAGAATCAAAGTTTAGTTTGTCAATAAAAGAAATTATTGCGTCTGTTGTTGGACTTGCGTCTATATTTGGAATTTATTTCACAATGCAATCTTCACTTGCTAACGCACAAGATTCAATTGACAAGCTTGAAGAAAATGCAGTCAACAAACTTGAATTCACTTTTAAGGACGATTTAATTCGTTCGAACATTGAGAACACAAACGAAAAAGTTGAAGGTCTGGAAAAGTCAGTTGATGAAATAAAACAACAACTGAATAAAATTGACGAAAGGTTGTACCAAATAAGTAAAAACAGATAAATGAAACTATTATGGAAAATTACTATTGTTCTTTTTGCGGGGGTTCATGTGGCTACTGCGCAAATTAATAAAGACGATATTTCAGTTGTGCAATTTTCTGCACAGTTTGTGAAAGCAAATGAAATGTCACTTGCTATATTTAGCAATTACAACACGCAGACACTATATATGGAAGACCACCAAAAGTTGTTTGCAAGGGAAAAAATTAAATCTTTGCCGACAATTATTTTATATTCTGACGGTGAAGTAATTTATAAAATAGACGGTGGAATTTCAATGGAATTGCCAGAAGATTGTGCGTCTGAAATTCAAGATTATATTGACGAAATTTTACGGTCAAGGTTTTAATATTTAATACTAAAAAAATGCGAAATAGATTTATCACAATTTTATTATTGTTTTTGTCATCTTCTATTTTTTCACAAGTTGTCACACAAGAAAAAATGAAAAAAGTTAGACAAGACAACATCTTTAAAAAGGTTTTTAAATATGCAACACCTTTTGTTTCTTATAGTGAACAAAACAGTTTGCAAGGCGTACAAACATTTTATGTGACACAACAATCAGAATTGATTGAAACAACAGTCAGAAATCCAAACAATTTTGCATTTAATTTTGGAATCAGAAAATTGGCGCGATATGGGTTTCAAGACAAAGTTTCTTTTTATACTGGAAACGAAGAAAAATCCAGTTCACAAGACGCAAACATTGGGAATGTTGACGGAATAGAATATTTATTCAATTATAGCAACGGAAGAATGCAAGGTCAAGAATTTATCAACAAGGATTTCTTTGTCCGTTATGTTGGTAAACGATACATTTTAAAAGCCGAATATTTAAAAAACGAAATGGTTGACATTGAATATGCTTCGTTTGACGCAAGGTGGCGAATCCCAATCGGCAAAAGATTGAATTTAAGTATTGGCGGAATAGTTCGTTCGAATCCTATTGCTTACGGACACAATCCAATCCAGAAATATTTTGATGACGGAAACCCATGGTGGTCTTTGAGTTACAACTATGCAAACCACACTGACCAGATTTATCAACAAGTTGATTTGAATGGTGATTTAATTGGATATGATTATTTCTGGTTTGACCAAAACGGAAATCAAATGGCTAGTTCTGACGAAGAATATCGAAGGGTTCATTTTGGTCGGATTGTTAACCGATATAATTCTGAAAAACTTGCAGAAATAGGTGACTTCATTTATTTATCTGGAACTGTCGGTGCTGATTATTATTTTTATAGACGGTCAATCTGGCTTCATGCATATGCAAACGCATTGAGTTATCATAAACTTTTAGAAGGTGACGAACGATTTTCTTATGACAATTTTATTGGTGACGATAAATGGTTTGACATAAAATCTGGACTAACTTTCGGATTTAAAATCAATCGTTGGTTTGGTTTGTTTACTGAATACAATTATCAAACATATTGGGGAAAAGAAATACAAAGCATTAAGACGGGAATCAATATCAATTTTTAAAATAGTATATGAAAAAAATATCAAAAAATATTACATATAATGAAGGTGTTTATTCTTCAACCGCAAAAAGAAGGGGAATAAAAAACGAACCTTCTGCGGAACAATTAAAAAACATGAAAGCAATTGCAAAAGATATATTCCAACCGCTTCGTGAATATGTAGGTGGCGCAATTAAAATCACATCTTTTTTTCGTTCTAAAAAATTAAATGGTGCGATTGGTGGTTCATCGACTTCACATCACATGTGTTTTGACGGCTTTTCTGCAATAGACATTGACGATGTTTTTGGTCATAAAACAAACGCAGAAATGTTTGAATATATTCGTGAAAATTTAAATTTTGACACACTGATCTGGGAATTTGGTGACGACAAAAATCCCGCTTGGATTCATGTGTCATCTAACATTGACAATAAAAAGAATCGTCAAAGGGTATTAAAAGCAATAAAAGAAAAATACAAAACTAAATATATCGTAATATGAGAATTGCATTAATAGACAGAACACGCGTTGGTCTTTTGTTTGGGTGGTCTTGGTTTCCCGCAGAAGATGAAAATGATTTTGAAGAATTAAATCTTTATTTCTTCTTTTTTGGTTTACATATAACTTGGGGTCATGGCGAAGAAGAAGTTTAAAGAAACCCGTGTTGGAAAATTTATTGTTGACAAGATTCCAAATCTTATTTCAATAGTTGGTGACAATGTCACTGATTCTGGTGTTCTTGGTGTTGTCAAAGATGTGTTGATGAACGACAAAAATATTCCAGAACAAGACAAAGAAACTGCATTGAAGTTGTTAGAAATTGACAAGATAGAAATGCAAGAAGTGACAAAAAGGTGGATTGCTGACGCAAGTGGTTCTTGGCTTACAAAAAATGTCAGACCCTTGGTTTTATTGTTTTTAACAGTTTCTTTCATTGTTGGGTGGTTTATGCAAATTGAAGAACTGGAAACAGTAAAAGAATTAATGCAAATTACATTTGTAGCTTATTTCGGTGGGCGTAGTTTTGAAAAAATAAAATCTAAATAATGAATCACTTTATGAACAACGGAATTGAATATCTAAAAGACGAACAAACACTTGTTGAAATATACAAGTTGTTTGAAGCATATTTGAAAAGTTACAATGACTATCCCGAAAGCGCAGTCAATAACGCAAAGAAGGTTTTAAAATGGCGTGAAGAACATGGAAAAGAAGTCAAGGGAATGACAAGAATTGGGTGGACACGCGCTTCACAATTAGCACGAAAAGGCAAACTTTCAAGATCAACAATTTCCCGAATGGCTTCATTTAAAAGACATCAAAAGAATGCCGAGATTGACCCGAAGTTTAAGGACACACCATGGAAAGACCGTGGATATGTTGCTTGGCTTGGTTGGGGTGGAACTTCTGGTGTTAACTGGGCAATAAAAAAATTAAAACAAATTGACCGTGAAACACTTGCTAAAGTTGGTAAGCGTGGCGCAATAGTTAAGTCACCAAAAGCACCAAAATCTGACACACCAAACAGAAATCCAAAAGGCAAAGGAACGGCGAAAGGAAATGCAAAAGGAAAACGCGGTGCGGTTGTTAGTCAAAAGGACGCAAAGACATTGCAAAACAAAGCGGACGACTTTAATAAAAGATACAAAGACAAACTTGGTTTTGGTGTTACAGTTGGAATGCTTAAAAGCGTATTTCAACGCGGACTTGGTGCATTTAACACATCGCATTCCCCAAGGATAAAATCCGCTTCAGCTTGGGCGTTTGCAAGGGTTAACGCATTTTTATATTTAGTTAGAAACGGAAGACCACAAAACAGAAAATATACAACTGACAATGACTTGTTGCCGAAGAAACATAAAAAAGCAAATAAGTAATGGCAAAAAGAAAGACATTCGTTACAATCAAAATCGAGAAACCCAAGACAAAACGAAAAGGGATTCACGCAAAAACAAAAATGTCAAAACTAAAGTCGTCAAAAAATTATGCGAAGAAATATCGTTCGCAAGGAAGATGAATGTTAATGATGTTAATAATATACTTATTGATTTAAGTTTATTATTAATTATATTATTAATTATATATAATATATTTATTCTAATAGAATGAAAGAATGCCAAAAAGAAAAAAATCGGTTCGTTCACTTATTAAAAAGTTGGACAAAGTTTTCAGTGAATTCACAAGAAAAAAAGGTGCAATTGACGGAACAGAAAAATGTGTCACATGCGGGGTCAGACGACCGTGGAAGGAACTTCAGTGTGGTCATTTCATTAGCCGTCGTCATGCTTCTGTTCGCTTCGATTCACGAAATGTTGCACCACAATGCGCACGATGTAATGTGTTTCGATACGGTGAACAATATTTGTTCGGTAAGTATGTCGATGACACTTATGGCGTTGGCACTGCTGACGCGTTGTTTGAAAAGTCGCGCGAATCAAAGAAATGGTCAATTCCAGAACTAGAAGAATTGATTGAACATTATAATAAATTGAACAACCTTGACGCGATGAAAACGCGTTGAATTTTACTTGTTGTTTTTTTCTTGTTTGGATTGAAAGGGGGGTATTTTTTACCCCCTTTTTTTATTAACATTCATGTTAATCTTTTAATTAAAATCTATTAACATTTTTGTTTAACTTTATGGAAACAAAAAAAAAGAACTAACATGTCAGAAGAAAAAACTGCAAGACAAGACCAAGAAGAATTCAAAGAATATTCAATCCAAGCATTACAAGAAGAAGTCAAAGTTCTTCACAAAACCAATTTGGATTTGCTTAATTATTTAGGACAAATCGAAGGTCTAATCAATCACCAAAAAACATATTCAAACAAAGCAAAATTTTATCGTGAAATGAAAAAACTTGTTGCACACATCAAGGAAGATTTCGCAAATAAAATGGAAGAAATGAAACAATTTTATCAACCAGAAAATGAATAAAGACGGAACACTAACGGAACAAGAAGTTTTGCAAAGAATAAATTTTGACACAAATGTTGAAATTGTGTCTAGTTTATTAGTTGCATTAGAAAAAAAACATAAACGAAATAAAAAAATCACGAATGTCATTAAATCATTTCGTGAAATGTGTGTTTATACATGGTCATTACAAGTTGATGTCCGTGAACTTACACACAAAGCGTCCAACATTAAAAATGAATTAAATATAATGAAAGACGAATTTTATAAATATAAACCAATAAAAACAATAAAATGATAATAGAAAACAGTCCAATCGAAAACGAAACTTTTAGTCACTTTCGTGACAAAGTAAAAGAAGTCAAAAAAGCCGTTGAAACTTTAGTGACTTACAATTTTAAAGTCATTGACATGGAAAACCAAATCATTGACAAAACCAACATAAAGGATCTTGAATTGCGAAATTCATTCACCTATCACAGAACCAGAAAAAAAGCAGTTTATCCAAATCCAGAAACAAATGAATAAAGAAAAATTAAATCAATTATATACGACTTATAAATTAAATAAAGACACAGATTTCTGGAAGAAAGAAATTGGTGGGCGTTCATTTATAATTGTAACGCGTGAAGGAATTGAAAAGATTCAAAACGCTGAACAAATAGAAGTTCAATTTGAAGCAATCAAAACTGAAACTAACTTTGCAGTCATCAAAGCTAAAGCCAGAATCAAAAACGGTTTGTGGCTTGAAACATATGGTTCTGCATTGTCTGGCAAAGGCGGAAACTATTTCGGAAGTTACTGTTGTGAAATGGCTGAAAAACGCGCATTTGCAAGGGCGGTTTTGAAAGTGACGGGATTCTATGCTGAAGGAGTTTATTCGGAAGACGAATCAGACAGTTTTAAAAAAGACAGAAATAATAAAAAAGAAATAATTAACTTAAATAAATAATCAATGGCAACATTAATAAATTTTACATTGAAGGGACACCAACTTCCAAAACAAAGGTGGATAAAAGGGAAATCAAAAGACGGAAAAGAAACCGCAGTGATGTATCTAACAGTCAGCATAAATGATGAGGCTGACCCGTATGGTCAAAATGTAGCGGTGACATGTTCACAAACACCAGAAGAACGCGAAAACAAAGTAAAAAAAACTTATGTTGGAAACGGGCGTGTTGTTTGGTATAATGGCAACGAACCGAAAGTATTGCCACGCAAAGACAAGCAAGACGCACAAGTCAACAAAGCTGACAACGACTTCGACTTTTTAGATTTATAATTCAACGGGGGTTTTGCGACCCCCTTTTTTTTTATTCAATAATTGAAAAACTACAAACTTTTAAAAGAACAATGTTCAATCGACTACAATTCAAAGGTTGAATTTCCACCCGTTGCAATATCAAAAGGGTTTGTCGATTATCAAACAATCAATGGTTCAAAACGCATAGAATTAGCACTTGGGACTTATGGAAATTTTTCATTTGTTTCAGCACCGCCGAAGACACACAAAACATATTTTGTTTCATTGTTAGCGTCTGCATATTTAGGCGGGACAAATCAATTTGTTGGCGACATTAAAGGACATCGAATTGATGAATGTTTAATTCACTTTGACACTGAACAAGGCAAATTTCACGCACAAAGGGTTTTCAGACGCGTTGCAGACATGAACACAAACACTGATCTTGGTTGTTATGAAACCTATGTTTTGCGAACCATTGGATATAAAACACGACTTGAATTTATTGATGAAATACTTAAAAACAAAAAACATAAAATTGGAGTTGTTATAATTGACGGAATTGCTGATTTGTGTTCCGATGTTAACAACATAGTTGAAGCAAATGAAGTTGTCCAGAAATTAATGGAATGGTCTGCAAAATATAACTGTCATATTATTACGGTCATTCATTCAAACTGGGGTTCTGAAAAACCGACTGGACATCTAGGTTCATTTATGGAAAAAAAAGCGGAAACACAAATTCAACTTGAACGCCACCCGAATGATAAAAATGTCGTGCATGTTAAATGTAAACGAACAAGGGGATTTCCCTTCAACGATTTTTCATTTAAGATAAACGAATTCGGTCTTCCAGATGTTGTGTCTGAAGATTATTTTAACCCTTTTAAAAATGTTGATTTGTGAAACATTGGATTGAACTAATATATAAACATCATAAAGAATGGATTGACATTGCAACTGCACTTGGTTCAAAGAATCCAGAAGACATCGTTCAAGAAGCATATTATCGTTTATTGAAATACGGTGACCCGAAAAAGTTTATTCGCAAAGACAAAGTTCATCGGGGTTATATGTTTTTTGTTATTAGAAACATTTATAATGATGAATATAAAAAGTCAAAGAAAATGCCGAAAGATGAAAACACAACAACATTCAAACAATTAAATGAAAATGAACTTGAAAAAGAAAAAGCATTCTGGAAGTTGTGTCAAAAAATGGACAAACATCTTGAATCGTTTCATTGGTATGATAAAAAGATTTTTGAAATATATCGTGACAGTGGAATGTCAATTCGTAAAATGGCAAAAGAAACACAAATTTCATGGGTCAATATATTTCACACATTAAAAAAAGTAAAGACAGAAATGCGTGAAAAATTTGGTGAAGATTGGCTTGATTATTTAAATGAAGATTATGAAAGAATATAAAACATTTCAAATTAAATTATCTGATGAGGATATAAATTTCGCGACTGATCTTGGCAAAAGGCGTTCGGCTTCAATGGGTCACAAAGACACAAAGAATTCAAAAAATTTCTTTGCAAACAAACCGCCGTGGCATAGACATGTTGTCGGTGCGATTGGTGAAGTTGCATTTGCAAAAGTAACGGGTCAAAAGGTTGACACAAAAACAATCGGTCGTGGTGACGGTGGTGTTGATTTTAAAAATGGCGTTCAAATTAAAAGCACTGAAAAAAAATTCAAACCCGATTTGATTATTTCCAAAAGACAATTCAATATGACAAAAGGAACAATCTATGTTCTAGCGTGGATAAAACTTCCAGTCGTTGAATTTGTTGGGTGGATTTCAAGAAATGAATTTGACAAATTAAAAACATTAAAGCGTTTCCAACATGGTGAAGCATGGGTTGTGAAACATGAACTATTAAATAAAGTGAAATGACTTACGAAAAATTTAAGAAAAACTTTGAAGAAAAAAATCCGCGTGGACTTGGCGACACAATTAAAAAAGTTACTTCAGCATTAGGAATTGACAAAGCGGTTAAATATATATTTGACAAAGCGGGACGCGATTGCGGGTGTGACGCTAGACAAGAAGTGTTGAACACTAAATTTAAATATGATGTTCCGAAATGTCTGGAAGAAGATGAATATGATTATTTAAAAAACAATCTTCTTTTAATGAAAAAAAGAAATGTTGTTTCGCCAGAAGAACAAAAAAAACTTTTAGAAATCTACAACCGAGTATTTAAAAGACAAAAGAAAATGTCACAATGTGCGACATGTGTTCAATCATTGGTGACTGAATTATTAATTTTATTAAAGACATATGAATGAACAAATTAGACCGCGTTTGTCTGGCAACAAGCGTGTCGCATATGAAAATTTAACAAAGAAACAATCACGGGTTTTGGTGATTGGTGATTTACATGAACCGTTTTGTTTAGACGGTTATCTTGACCATTGCCAAGAAACATTTGCAAAACATAATTGCAATCAAGTTGTTTTCATCGGTGATGTAATTGACAATCATTATGCTAGTTATCATGAAACAGACACCGAAGCTTTAGGTGGTGCGGACGAACTTGACTTGGCAATAAAAAGAATTAAAAGGTGGTTCAAAGCTTTTCCAAAAGCAACGGTGACAATTGGTAATCATGACAGAATTATAATGCGAAAAGCACAATCAAGCGCAGTCCCAAGAAAATGGATAAAAGCCTACAAAGATGTTTTGGAAACACCGACATGGAAATTTGTTGACCGCATAGTTATTGACGGCGTTCAATATGTTCACGGTGAAGGTGGAACGGCACACATGAAATGTCGCGCCGATATGCAATCCACGGTTCAAGGACATTTGCACACGCAATGTTATACACAATTTTTTGTTGGTCAGAACTTCAAAGTGTTTGGTTGTCAAGTTGGTTGTGGAATTGATTTCGATTCTTACGCCATGGCATATGCAAAGCGTGGTAAAAAACCCGCGATTGCTTGTGCGGTTGTGATAGGTGGTCACACATGTATTAATGAATTAATGAATTTATGATAAATATTACAAATGAAGATTGCATGAAGTTGATGTCCAGATATGAAGACAATCATTTTGATTTGGCGATTGTAGATCCTCCTTATGGGATTGGCTTAAGATTCAGCAAAGGAAAACAAATAAAAAACAAAAGCTTTAAAAAAGATTATGTTTATAAAGGACACGAACAAAAAGATTGGAATAATCAATCACCACCATTGGAATATTTTATTGAATTGTTGCGCGTCAGCAAAAAACATATTGTCTGGGGGTGTAATTATTACGATGAAGCACAAGCGTTGCTTGGACAAGGAAGAATCATTCACAATAAAATGGTGACACCTTTTTTAAAAAGCACTTATTCACATGCTGACATTTCTGCAACTAATTGTCAAAACAGAATAACAATGTTTGATTTTCAATGGTCTGGAAATATTCAAGGCGGTTCGGCAAATTGGAAAATGCAAAATGATTATGCAAGGGGACTGGAAAAAAGAATTCACCCAACACAAAAACCCGTCAAATTATATGAATGGTTATTGATGAATTATGCGAAGGAAGGCGACAAAATACTTGACACCCATGTCGGTTCTGGAAGCATTGCAATTGCTTGTGATTTATTGAAATATGATCTTGTTGGTTGCGAGATTGACAAACAATATTATAATGATTGTATGACAAGATTAAAACAACACACAAATCAAACGCGATTAATTTTCTAATAAACAAATTTGTTAATTAAATTATATTGACTAGTTTTGCAACCTAACAATTAAAAAACAATAAGATGTATAAACAAGAAATTTTATTATTAGACCACAACGGACTTCAACTTGAAGTTCAAGGATTTTTTTGCGAAGGTGAAGAAGGTGATTATGACCACCCGTCATCACCCGCAACTTTTGAAGCACATCACATGTATTTAAACGGAAGTGATGTTGAAATGATGTCAATGTTTAACCGTGACACAATTGACGAAATCGAACTTGAATGTTTAACCCAATTAACAGAAAAATAATGGAAAAGGAATATTTTGAATTTTTAGATGACTTGCGTGATTCGGGTGTGACAAATGTGTTTGGTTCTGCGCCAATATTAGCCGAAGAATTTGGTCTTTGTATAAGACACGCAAGAACAATTGTCGGTGACTGGATAAGACATAAAGAACAAAGTTATAACGGAAATATTTTTTTATGATAATTCTATTTGACGCAGATTCATTAATTTATTCATCATGTTATCAATGCGAAACATTTGATGAAGCAGTCGGAAAATTTGATGAAGTATATATGGCAATTATTAACCGACTTGACGAACATTATGGTGTTGATAAAATTGTGACTTGTGCCGAATCCCGTGGAAATTATCGCAAGTTACTTTCAAAAACTTATAAAGCAAATCGCAAGGACAAAAGCAAACCAGATTTTTTTGACGAACTGTCTGAAGCGGTTTGTGAAATGTACCACATCAAACAAGCGCATGGATTTGAAACTGATGACTTAATTGCAATCATGTGGAATCGTTTGCAAAAAGAAATCGGTCGTGAAAATGTAATGATTGTGTCACTTGACAAAGATTACATGCAAATCCCCGCGTTAATTTACAATTACCACCATAAACATAAAGTTGTTTATGATGTAACGCCAGAAATGGCACGACACAACTTTTATAAACAAATGATTGTCGGCGATTCTGCGGATAATGTGAATTATTTGAAGGGTTATGGACAAAAACGCGCTCAAAGTGTCTTAAAACACGCTAAAACGCGCTATCAGTACACAAAAGAAGTGTTTAAACTGTTCAAACAAGTGTATAAATCAAAAGCAAGGGAAAAATTTATTGAATGTTATAGAATTTTGAAACTTGGATTTTGGGAAGTGGACTATTAAATGATATTATTAACGAATATTTCGGAATTGCACTTTTTGAATTGGAAAATGGTGCAAGTTTTAACGAAATTGAAGAAATGTTGTCCCATTATGAACGCGCAGAACTTTATTTGGAATGTGAAGGCATTAAATTGGGTCTGGAATGGGCGAAATTTTTTCATCTTGTCAATATAGTGAGGTTGACCAACAGAAAAGAATTAAATAACTTAAAAATTAAAATAAATGTTACAAATGAAAGAAATGAAAAAGATTCAATTAACAATTGAAAAAGAAACTGGTAAAAAACTTGTTTCACCACATCGTGACCGTGACCATGTTTATGCTAGAACAATATATTTTAAATTATGCCGTGAAAGGACACACAAAACATTAAAAGAAATCGGTGACAGTATAGGAAAAAACCATGCGACAGTTCTTCACGCTTTAAATAACATTTTTCCGATGTTAATGAACTATGAACCCAAGTTTAAAGTTCTTTATTCAAAGATTGCAAATGACACTGATCTTGAACCGATTGAATTAAGGTTTGAAAAACTACAATTGAAATATGATGTTTTAAAATATCAGATTGACACACTTCCAAACAAAATAAAGAAACTTATATATTCAAACATAGATAATTAAAAACAAATAAGGTGATTAACTAACTATGCCAAATAAAAAAGAAATACCAAAGATAAATGTTGATTATGACGCGATAATACGACACACCGAATTAATAATGGACGCAATAAATAACAATGATAATAAATATGCATATGATTATTGTAAACACTTAAAGAAGGCACTGGAAATCTATCGCTTGTTTAATTCATCTTAATCTAAATAACAAAAAGAATCAAATCCAGTTTTTAATTAAAAGAACTAAAAAATATAAAAACAGTGAAGATACAGTGAAAATTTTTACATCTATCGACACACAACACACACATCACAAATGGCAAACGAAAGCAATTTAAAACCGTTTAAGAAGGGACAATCGGGCAACCCTAGTGGAAGACCCAAAGGTTCATTGAACCGTTCTACAATCGCACGAAAATGGCTTGACACACACAATGATTCTATCAACCCAATTACACAAGTTGCAGAACAATTGACACAAGAAGATTTGATGACATTAGCACTAATCAAAAAAGCAAACAAAGGTGATGTCCAAGCGTATAAGCAATTAATGGATTCGGCATATGGAAAAGCAACCGCGTCTGTCGATATTAATTCAAGCGAAGGAATATCTGTTGACTTCAAAGAATTAATGCGTGGAATCAAAACAAGCTAAAGTCACAATCAATCATAAATATCTGGTTTGGGACGAACTATCCAGATACTATTTGTTCAGCGGTGGTCGTGGTTCTGGAAAATCATTTGCGGTCGCATTCTCAATCCTTTACTTAACAATGGAACGCGGACACACAATCCTATTCACACGATACACACTGCGGTCAGCACACATTTCAATCATTCCAGAATTTAAAGAAAAGATCGACATGCTTGACTTGAACCACATGTTTGATGTTACCAAAGACGAAATCACTAATCTTCACACGGGTTCGAAGATACTATTCCGAGGAATCAAAACAAGTTCTGGATTGCAAACTGCGAATCTTAAATCATTGCAAGGATTGACAACTTGGGTCATGGACGAAGCCGAGGAACTAACAGACGAAGAAACATTTGACAAGATAGATATGTCAGTCAGACAACGCGGGATTGATAACCGTGTGATTCTGATTCTGAATCCTACGACAAAAGAACACTGGATTTATAAACGATTCTTTGAAGACAATGCAGTCAATGAAGGAACTTGCACAACAAAGAATGATGTGACATATGTTCACACAACATATCTTGACAATCTGGACAACTTGTCGCAGTCGTACATCAATAGCATTGAAAAGATAAAACGAAGACGACCGAACAAATATCAACACCAGATTCTTGGCGGTTGGCTAGACAAAGCCGAAGGAGTAGTTTTCGACAACTGGACAATAGGCGAATTCCAACATGTCAGCAAATCAGTGTTTGGACAAGATTTCGGATTCAGCAATGACCCGTCAACATTGATTGAAGCAAACATTGATGACAACAATCAAAAGATTTATGTTCGACTACATTATTACAAACCGCATTTAACCACATCGCAAATCGGCGAACTAAACAAACGCATTGCGGGTTCTGGACTTATTGTCGCGGATTCTAGCGAACCGAGATTGATTAATGAACTGCGGTCATATTGCAATATAGTTCCCGCCGTCAAAGGACAAGGAAGTGTCACATTTGGAATATCTATGTTGAAAGATTATGACTTAATAATCGACCCAGAATCGACCGACATGATTAAAGAACTGAACAATTATGTCTGGTTAGAAAAAAAGTCGCAAACGCCATGTGACGCATTCAACCATTCACTTGACGCGCTACGATACGCGGTCAGCTTCAAAATGACGAACAAACATCGCGGAATTTATCACATTTATTAAATCTGAATTTGACTGATCTTAAAAATTTAAGGCAAAAAAACCACTAAAATGACCGCATTTTGATGAAAACACTGAAAATCGTGTTTAAGGGCATTTTTAAGCGATTTCCCGCACTTTACACCCTTTGACATATATTCATATCAAAAAACCGAGAAAGTTCAACAATCAAAATTTTCCTTCGTAGAAAATTAAAAAAAACACTAAAATTTTTTCAAAATCAAAAAAATGACATTTCCAAATTTTTTTTGTTAAATTTTTTCGCCTTATCTGGAAAAAAAAATATTTTACTTTTTTTCTTGCTTCGTATTAACAAAAATGTTAATATTACAGTATTAATAAAAACAAAAACAACAAACGATGAAAAATTTAAAAAACAACAACGAAACTGAATACAAAGTTTTAAACACAACTACTGGAACTTACAGAATGGTTTTCAGCGATGACGAAGACAGATTCTTAATCAAAAAGAACGGTATCGTTTTAAGAAGATTCGAACTTGGATATTCTAATGAAGCATACAATTGGTTAAAGAACATGAAAGAAATGGACGAACTGGAAAATGAAAATTCTGAACTTCGTGCAGAAATAACAGAAAAATTGACAACTGGCGAAAGAATCAGATATATCTTTCAAAAGCAAGAAGACAACTGGAAAAGATTGTCATATTTAAGACAACAACTGTTTCCGCTTAATTACTAGAAACTTGATTAATAATCGGGGGGTGAGATTCCCCCCTTTAAATTTAAAACAAAATGGAATATATAATATTAGTAACAGACGAAAAAGGAAATGAACTGGAATTTAAAAACAATTATCAAGCGGTTCAATTTATCAAATCAGCTAGAAAAAACTATAAAAAGTATTTAAATAAGGACATTACCTTTAAAACAAAAAAAGTATTTTTAACAACAAACAAATAATAATTAAAAACAACAAACATGAGAATTAAATTCGAAAATTTAGAAAACGCATACACGATGAGTATTGCATTGACTTACCTAATTGGTCTAAACATTTATAACCGTGACACACAAAATGTTTTTAGGGACATTAGAAAAAAAGTTCGTGACACAAGGACTGGGAATATTACAATCAAAAATGACGATATAAATCAAATTCAATTTGCAGTAAATGATTCGTTATATACAATAAAAAAATATTTCAGTCATGATGTGATAAAAAACTTTCAAAAATTAATAATTAAATAAAAATAAAAAACAATGAGTAAAATATATATAAGAACTATGACAAACGACTTTGCAGACAAAGTCAATAAATCTTTAAAAAACAACCCCGCATTGACATATCTGGAAAGTGTTGGAACTTTTCTGGACGAATCTAATTGCACAATTTTTCCCGCACTTGATTCTGGATTTTGTGATTATGAAAATCCAACTGTATTGAGTGAAGAAAAAGTTTCTGAAGATTGGTGGAATGCATTATCTGACAAAGATTTCACGCATATGAAACGCATGAAAATCAATACTGTAAAATTAAAGGGAATACTGGACAACAAAGTCAACACCCCTGCTAAAGTCAAAAGAACGCATTTAATAAGCGTTAATGACGAAGAACTTGAACATTTATGTATCATTTTATATGAAACACCCTTATTTGAAAAAGCGTGTGAAAACTGGGACGATGAATCGGTTCAATTACATAAAGATTTATATAACAAACTTCAAACCATAATTAATAATAATAGATAAATGGAAAAACAAGAAATAAAAATTTTAGAAGACGGACGCATTGTGGAAATCACAACTTCCGATTCTGGAATCGTAAACAAAACATTCTATTCACCAAAACAATGGCAAGAAACACACAAACGAAGAATGTTACATCAAAACATTTTTGACGGACTGCAAATTTTAACTTTTTGCGTCTTAACATTTTTCTTCATTTGGTTTTTCAATACTTTCACGCCGTTGATAAATTATGTGTTCAATGGATAGAAGTAAAACTTTAGAACAACGCGCAATGTCTTGGTGTTTTCAAAACGACTTCACAATTGATGTTTTGCCAGTCCGTAAAGGCAAAAGACCACCCGTGACAATAAATGTCTTAAAACGCGGTAAAATTATCAAAGAAGGCGCAAAAGAATATGTTCAAGACAAACATCTTGCGAAAAAAATAAACAACATATATATTCATCTTTATAAATATTATACTGATTTTAAAAATATCTAGTTTTCATCAATTAGATTAGTTTGTTTAGTTTTTAAACCCCCGTGTTATACAATGCGGGGGTTTTTTAGTTTTTATAAATAAAGAACATGAATATAACACTTGGACAATATCAAGAATTCAGTTTGATTGAAAACCCAAC
>TARA_R100001163_G_scaffold65664_2_pt1 | contig 32100 bp, 35 predicted proteins | sample TARA_R100001163 | Tara Oceans TARA_R100001163 (sample SAMEA2621285) | marine metagenome | biome: marine biome (ENVO:00000447); feature: deep chlorophyll maximum layer (ENVO:xxxxxxxx); material: "saline water (ENVO:00002010), including plankton (ENVO:xxxxxxxx)" | depth 120 m
AAAAAAATCCGCACTAGCTAAATTTGAAAATCACCACATGCCTCTGAAAGAAGTGGTTCACAAAAAGATTCCAGATTGGAATATTGATGCTCGAAATAAAGAGCAGGCCTTTGCAATTGACATGTTAATGGACCCGTCGATTAAAATTATCTCTTTAATTGGTCGTGCTGGCTCAGGTAAAACTCTGATGGCCATAGCAGCTGGATTACAGCAAACGATTGGACTTCGAGCCGAAAATAATCACTATGATCGCCTCATAGTATCACGTCCAGTTCAACCTTTGGGCAAGGATATTGGCTATCTTCCGGGAACAATGGAAGAGAAGATGTTGCCATGGCTAATGCCAATTCAAGATAATCTTAAGTTTTTAATGGGTGATCGCACGAGCTTAGAAATGTATATGGAAAAGGGCAAAATTGAAGTAGAAGCATTGACCTATATTCGGGGAAGATCCATTGCTAATGCATTTATTGTAATTGATGAAGCTCAAAACTTGACAAAGCATGAAATTAAAACTATAATTACTCGTATTGGAGAAGGAACAAAAATCGTTCTCACTGGCGATATCGAACAAATCGATAATGTATATGTCAATGAGACCTCAAACGGCCTTGTACATGCCGTAGAGAAGTTTAAAGAGTACTCTATCGCCGGCCACATGACGTTCAAGAAAGGAGAACGCTCAGAACTGGCAACACTCGCTTCAAAAGTATTATAAGATATTTACAAAAAGCATATTATATGCAATAATAAAACAACAAGGAGAAAAGATGTCGACAGACACAACTGAGACAGGTATTAAAACGATAACGGAGCAAGATTTTAATCAAGCTCCTTTCGTGGGAGTATCTACCACCAACAATGAGTCCGAATTACGCGACTATATTATAAACTACACGGGAACGAAATTGGATCCAAAGGATGGCAAGGTTGATATTAACATGATTGCTGAGATTTTAGCCGATGAATTTCCCGAATTTACATACGCTTTTGCGGAAGAGAACTTCGTCCGCGGATATGAACTAGGATTAGATGATGCTGCAGAATTATATACAAGAGCAACAAAAGAATCTAGCTCAGAAGAGTGATTTTTATACACCTTCAGGGTTACATGTGTTTTACAAAGAGCCGATTACAAACACAGACATAGATGTTGAAAAAGTTATTGCTAAAGTCGAGAGCACTTTACCTCATCATATTCGCTCTGAAGTAGAAATGATTATTTTTGGACATTTTAAAGAATTTGAAGAGCGCTCCATCAACGCATTTTATGATAGCGGGACGCTCTATATTTCAAATGTGCAGGATGATGCTGCTGACTTATATGATGATATCGTGCATGAAATTTCACACTCTTTGGAAAGCCCATACGGGTATGAAATTTATGGTGACGAGAAGATAAAAGAAGAGTTTTTGCGCAAACGAAAGCATATGCACAACATTCTTTGGAAGAGCGGATTCAAGGCACCCGAATCTTTTTTTATGAACATCGAGCTAGATGAAGAATTTGATGAATTTCTCTATAAAAAAGTGGGGTATGCTAAACTATCTTCCCTGCTGATGGGCATCTTTATCACTCCATACGCCGCGACATCTCTCAGGGAATATTTCGCTACCGGGTTTACTGATTTTTACCTCTATCCCGATCATGCCACCCTTTCCAAAGTGTCACCGGCCCTTTACAGGAAATTATTAGTTCTCCAAGATGCAGAAAAGCTTGACAATCCATGAAGATGTGGTTATAATATAGAAGTATATTTGGAGAATACGTGCCACACATATCTTATTCAGAACTAAAAGATTGGAAATTCTGTCCTTTTTATCATAAGTTAACTCGTGTTGACAAAATTGATGGCTTTAAAGGTAATGAATACACCGCATTCGGAACAGCGATGCATTCGGTTTGTGAGAAAAAGCTTTTAAGAGAGGAAGTAGATAATAGCTTCTTTATAAAAGAATTAAAGAAAAATATTGCTGAACTGGATGATGACATAGAGGTTAATCAAAAGCTTGTTTTAGATATGATGGGACAAGGAAAGAGAATTATTCCCGACATTCAAGACGCGCTCGATGATTATTTTGAAGAGTATGAAGTAATGGCTGTAGAAATGCCACTAATGGAGTCGATTGAAGATGAAGAAGGTTATAATTTCAAAGGATTTATCGACGCCGTTGTCGCAACCCCAGATGGAAAGGTTCATATTTTTGATTGGAAGACCTGTTCATGGGGCTGGAATGCACAAAAGAAAAGTGACAAAATAGTCACATACCAGCTAACATTGTACAAGCACTTCTTTTGTCAGAAGATGAATGTTGATCCAAAAGATGTTGAAACCCATTTTGCACTACTTAAACGTACGGCTAAGAAAAACCATGTAGAGTTTTTTAGAGTTACGAGTGGTATAAAAAAAACCGAAAATGCCCTTAAACTTTTAGATACGGCACTGTACAATATCAAGAATAAACGCTATATCAAAAACCGCCTATCGTGCACCGGTGGTTATGGCTGCAAATTTTACAAAACGGAACATTGTCCGTGAGGAATAAATGAAAAAGAAAATTTTAGTGATATCCGACCACCCGCTTTCGCCATCGGGTGTAGGACTACAAACACGATATATGATTGAGGCGCTTCTTAAAACAGGTAGATATCAATTTATTTGTTTAGGCGGCGCCATTAAGCATAATGACTATCAACCTCAAATGGTTGAACCCTACGGAGAAGATTGGCGCATTTTTCCAATTGATGGATATGGAAACCATGAAATTATAAGGTCGGTATTACAAAAAGAGAAGCCCGACGTGCTATGGTTTATGACAGACCCTAGATTTTATGAATGGTTGTGGGAAATTGAAAATGAAATAAGGGCATATGTTCCTATGGTTTATTACCATGTATGGGATAATTTCCCCGCGCCACACTATAACGGCAAGTTTTATCGTTCTAATGACGAGATTGTTTGTATTTCCAAAGTAACCCATGCGGTGGTGCAAGAGGTTGCCCCCTCCGTCTCTTCACACTATCATCCTCATGCGGTACCGCCTACGTCTTACTACAAATACACTAATGCCGAAGACAGAGACAGAAGCAAAAATGTCAGAGACCAGATTTTTAGCGCATCACAACATCACCAGAATCCTAAAAAGAAATTGTTTTTCTGGAACAGTCGTAATGCGCGCCGCAAACAGAGCGGCACGCTTATCTGGTGGTTCAAAGAGTTTTTAGACGAAGTGGGCCATGATAAGGCGACACTGCTAATGCACACAGATCCGCGTGATCCCCATGGGCAAGATCTGCCTCATATAATTGAACATCTTGGGATTACTGACGGTCAAGTTCTGCTGTCTTCAAACAAAGTGTCTCCGGATGAATTGGGCGCCATCTATAATGCCGCCGACTACACAATTGGGATTAGTGATGCTGAGGGCTTCGGACTTTCCACCTTGGAATCCTTAGCATGCGGTACTCCCATCATTGTCAACATGACAGGCGGCCTGCAAGAACAGGTAACAGATGGGAAAGATTGGTTTGGCTGGGGCATTCAACCCTCATCAAAAGCAATTATTGGATCTCTGCAGGTGCCATACATCTATGAAGATCGAATCTCTCAGGATGATTTCACAAACGCTCTTAAAAAGGCCATTTCGATTAGTAAAAATAAATATGAGAAAATGTCCCAAGCAGGCCTCAACCATATATACCAAAATTACAAATTTGAGAATTATGAAAATGGGTGGATTGAGTTAATAGACGGTCTCATTGAAAAACATGGCTCGTGGGAAACTCGCAAACTGTATAATCGATGGGAATTGAGCGAAATAGAAAAGGAGGCAGCCAAGTGAAAAAGATTCTTTTTAAAGCGCCGGTTCTTACAAGGTCCGGATACGGAGAACAAAGTCGATTTGCCCTAAGAGCACTTAGAACACGCAAAGATTTAGACATATATATTCAACCACTCCAGTGGGGAAAGACAGGGTGGCTTAATGACAAAAGCGAAGAACGCATTTGGATTGATCAAACAATAGAAAAAACAATTCAGTATATTCAGGAAGGAGGACACTTCGACATATCGTTGCAAGTGACGATCCCAAACGAGTGGGAGCAACTAGCCCCCATTAATATTGGATATACTGCTGGAATTGAAACTACCGCCGTAGCTCCCCATTGGTTGCACAAGGCAGCACTGATGAACAAAATCATCGTGGTTTCAAATCACTCCAAAAACGTTTATGAAAAAACCCACTATGAATATGAAGAACCTTCCGGTCACCAAGGAGATCTCCGAGCACACACTAAAATCTCCGCAGTAAACTATCCAGTAAAACTATACGACAACCTTAAACCTCTTGAACTCGATTTGGAATCGGATTTCAATTTCGTCTGTATGGCACAAATGGGCCCGAGAAAAAATGTTTATAACACAATACGATGGTTTGTGGAGGAGTTTCATGATGAAAAGGTGGGGCTCATCGTAAAAACTAATATGGCTAAAAACTGCCTTATGGACCGCGAACACATTCGGGGTCAACTCAAGATTCTGCTAGAACAGAACTGGCCCAACAGAACATGTAATGTATATCTTTTGCATGGAGATATGAGTGATGAAGAGGTTCACGGGCTTTATGCACACGACAAAGTTAAGGCAGCCGTTCTGCTGTCTCACGGAGAAGGATTTGGCCTTCCTCTTTTTGAAGCCGCCTATTCGGGAGTGCCCGTTGTGGCCCCCGGCTGGTCAGGACAACTCGATTTTCTTGTCGACGAGGAATCCCGGCCGCGGTTCTATAATGTAGCGTTTGATCTTCAGCCAGTGCCCGCTGAAGCAGTGTGGGAAGATGTAATTACAGCCGAATCCATGTGGGCATATCCACGGGAAAATTCTGCAAAAGAGATGATGAGAAGGTGTTATAATGACGTAACAAACAACGTCCCGGACACTCCGGCCACTACTGCCCCAGAATATGTAACAGAGCTGCGCACAAGATTTGAAAAACAAAAAATGTATAAAGAATTTGTGGATGCTTTAGAGATTGATGAAGAGGATTTTAATGTAGAAGGATGGCTGGAGTCACTTGATATTGAAACAATCACATGAAAATCATTTTTATAGCTGATTATTTTACTAATCAGGTGTTGGGTGGCGGAGAATTAAATAACGAAGAACTCATCCGAATCCTACACAGCAAAAATCACCAGATTGAACAGATTAACAGTCCACTCGTGACGCCCGCCTTTATCGAAGCCAACAAAGACAGCCACTTCATTGTGGCCAATTTTGTTAATTTACCTCAAGCGACTCTGCATGCATTGTACGATAAAAAATACCTTATCTATGAGCATGATCACAAATATTTAATTACCCGAGATCCAAGCGTATATGAAAATTATAAAGCTCCGCCCGAAGCGATAATTAATAAAGAGTTTTACCATAATGCCCGGGCCGTATTGTGTCAATCGCGATTTCATTTGGAGATTGTTTATAAAAATTTAAAAATAAATAATTTGATTAATTTAAGTGGAAATTTGTGGTCTAACCATTCTTTGGATTTAATAGAAAAACTTTCTCAAGTGCCCAAAAACCATACCTGTGCTATTTTAAATTCTAATATTCCTCACAAAAATACCCGTGAAGCTGTCATGTATTGTGAGCACACAAAAAAGGCGTTTAATTTGATAGCTAGTAAAAATTATGCGGATTTTTTAAAGCAAATGAGCACTAATGATACTTTCGTATTTTTTCCTAAAACACCGGAAACCTTATCTCGCGTAATCGTAGAAGCGCGCATGATGGGCCTTTCTGTCGTTACCAATAAATCGGTGGGCGCAACGCGCGAGGAGTGGTACCAGCTTAAAGGAATCGATCTGATCAACAAGGTTCGTGAGATGAGGACAAACATACCCGAAACCGTACTGAGGGCATTTGAATGAAAATTATCCTCGTCGCGCCAAAATCAATCACACGACACAGAATGTCCCCGACTCCATTTAGGTTTGATTACGCGTATTGGAACTTTTATTTGCCACTTCAGTCACTAGGTCATGATGTGACCTTTTTTGACACATCTATATGGGGAAATCAAGAACTCACCGAACTTATAGAGCGTCTTAAGCCCGATATGTTGTTTTGTATAATGACGGGAGATGTCAATTATTGCCCCCAAGAACCGTGGGATAGTATAATGAAGGAAACAGAATCCGGCCGCACATTGACATTTAATTGGTTTTGCGATGACGCATGGCGATTTGATTCGTTTTCAAAAGTAGTATGTGAACACTTTAATGCTGTGGCAACCACAGATAATCCAGACGATGTTCATAAATATGAAAAGATAGGATATAACAACTGTATCTTTGCCCACTGGCACGCGAATGTTGATGCATATGGAGGAGTTTATAGTCCCAAGACCTCACATCTTAGTTTTATTGGCAACCCGTATGGTGAAAGGGCCGCTACATTCGAAGCCCTCAAACTAGCTGGTCTTAAAGTGGAACATCATACCGGCGTTGGATTTGAAGACATGATATGGTATTATTCTCAAGGTCTTATGGGCTTGAGCTTGAGCAAAAACAGCAACGACGAGTCCGGTAAATTAATCTTAAAGGCGCGCCCTTTTGAAATAGCGGCAGTAGGAACCCTTCTTGTAGCACAGAATGCGGTGGGGCTTGAAGAGTGCTTTGTTCCCAATAAAGAAGTTATTGTTTTCGAAACCATTCCAGAATTGGTAGAGAAGTGTAAGTTTTTGTCGACAAAACCAAAAATTGTTAACCAACTTGCGAATGCGGGACATAGACGGTTTTTGAAAGATCACGAATCAAAAGTAAGATTATCGAATTTAATACAAGAGATAAGGAAGATATAGTATGAAAGTTTATACCCCCAATTACAGAAGCCACGCCGGCAAATGGATTTATACTGGATTTAGGCATGCATGGGATTCACTCGGATATGACGTGGCTGGTTTCGGCCCGGACCCCGATCGAACAGAGACAGAGACCCACCGGCTATCATTTGATATTACCTATCCCGACTTAGAAGAAGCTGAAGGGACTATAATTATGACAACAGATGGCTGTATTGCACCGATGCACTTGGACAGGATTGAGAAGAGCCATAAAACATTTGTATATGCTCAGCCCAATAATTTTCCGCAACCATGGGGATCTCACCCTAATTTCAGCTGCCTATCTCCCCCAGAGGTGATAGATGCATTAAATTCGATGGACAATGTGTATTTGTGGAATTTTATGGATGATACATCTTTCCATCAGCAGTGGAAGGAAGTTCACACTCTCCCGCTGGCATATGATTCGTTAAATTACGTTCAAATTGAAAATGACTCATGTAAAGAGTTTGATATATGTTTTGTTGGCGGCTGGGCTAATAACGGCTTCGATGAAAAACGTCGCATCATGACGAAAACATTCGGAGCATTTATGAAATCAGATCTTAAGTGTGGGTTTTTCATCGAAAAAAACCTTTCTCACGAACAGGAATGCGCGCTCCTCTATAATAGCAAAGTTTGTCTTAATCTACACGATGCATATCAACGTAAGCTTGGACTAGACACGAATGAGCGCACCTTTAAATCCTTGGGCCTGAATGGGATATTGGTATCAGACACTGTAAAACAACTAAACCGCCTGTTCCCCGATGTGAAAACATCACTGGATGCTCAAGAATTGGTGCAAATCACCAAGGATTATCTTTCGTTGACAGAACAGGAATTAAGTGATATAAAGAATAAGAACCGTCAGAATATTTTAGACAACCACACGTATACGCACAGAATTGAGGAGTTACTTAAGTTATGAAAGCTACCGTTATCATTCCGTGTTATAATTCTCAAAAGTGGATTGAAGAGTGTGTCTATAGTGCATTGAATCAAACTTATTCTAATATAGAAGTTATCGTGGTTGATAACGAGAGCGCTGATGATAGCGTACGTCTCCTAAAGGCGATACAAGAACAAAGGCCTGAATTAATTTTATCATCGGCACAAAACATTTATCCTAATTGCTGGGATGAGGCCCGAACAGAAGGTTTCCGCTTGATGACGGGTGATTATGTTTTAGTCATGGGGTCCGATGATTATTTAGAAGAGAATTTTATTGAAAATTGTATGAATATTTTCGTCAAGGCGCCCGATAAAATCAAAGCACTACAAAGCCCCGTCAAGGGAGTCAAAGAAGATACAGGTATGGTAGTCAACCACATTCAACATTCTTATAAAAACCTTGAACAATTCAAATCAATGGTAATGGAGCGGTGCCCCGTCAATACCCCGACTGTCATGTACAATACAGAATTATATCGAGAAGGATTCTTAAAAACCTATCCGGAGAAATATGGCGGCGCAGCCGATTACGATTTATACTGCCGCCTAGCAGACGCCGGGATCATGATATATCCCGTACCTGCATGGTTGGGATTTAACTATAGGTGGCATGAAGACCAAGCTACGTGGAAAGTTCACAAAGAGGGTGTCAATTACGACACCATGATTCAGAGTTATTGGAGAGAGAAGTGGGATCTTCAGATTTAAAGCGCAGAGTACTCGATATAGCATATGAAAATGGCCTTTCTCACTTGGGAAGCTATTTTTCGTGTTTGGATATTGTAGATTCTATTTTTAAAAACAAAGATAAAGATGATATTTTTATCTTATCATGTGGTCACGCGGCATTGGCACTCTATGCTGTGATTGAGAAATATCATGGCGTCGACGCGAGCATGCTATTTGAAAAACACGGAGGCCATCCACATCGAGACGAAGAAAATCATGTGTACTGCTCAACAGGAAGTTTGGGCACCGGCCTTCCCATTGCTGTGGGTCGAGCCATGGCAAACCCCAATCGCACAGTTCACTGTCTTATCAGCGATGGAGAGTGCGCCGAAGGCAGCATCTGGGAGAGTTTAAAATTTATTTATGAAAATAATTTGAAGAATATTAAAGTATATGTCAATGTGAATGGCTATGCGGCATACGACACTGTCGATGAGAAGTACCTCGTTAAGCGCCTTACAACATTTCTCCCTTCTATTAATATCATCTATACAGATGTAGGGGCCTTTTCGTTTTTGCGCGGCCTGAACGCACACTACCACGTGATGAGCGCCGCAGATTATGCCACAGCTATTGAGGAGTTGTCAAATGAGACGTGAGTTCGCCGACCGATTGCATCGAGAAATGGGGCAAAATAAAGACATTGTCCTGCTTACGGGTGATTTGGGCTATGGATTATGGGATCGAATTAGGATTGATTATGCAGATCGATTTTATAATGTGGGTTCTTCCGAGCAATTGATGCTTGGCGCCGCTTGCGGTTTTGCCATGGAGGGTAAAATACCGGTCGTTTATTCTATTACTCCGTTTCTGCTATATCGGCCGTTTGAGTTTATACGAAATTATGTTGATCACGAAAAACTGCCTGTAAAGCTCATCGGTGGCGGCCGAAATCGGGATTATGGATATTTGGGATTTTCACACTGGGCGGAAGAAGATAAGCAGATCATGAAAAATTTTAAGAACATTAAAACACTGCACCCTAAAGATGTGGACCAAATGCAAGATGATTTTAAATATATTCTTGATAAAACCGCTCCCGTGTATATAAATTTGAAACGATGAACATACTGGTAACGGGCGCACGCGGGTTTTTAGGAAGTGAGTTTGTCCGACTTTTGAAGGACACAGAACACACGGTTCACGCAACTACTCGCAGGGAGTTAGATGTCTCCAGCGAACGCGAAGTGGAGCAATTTTTCATCAATCATGAGATTGATATTGTTCTTCACACGGCATTCACCGGCGTACGCCAAAGCGCAGAGGGTAATCGACAATTCATGAAGCAAAATCTGGATATGTATAAAAATTTAGCAGCACATCGTCATAAGTTTAAATTAATGTTTTCGTTTTGCTCCGGCGCCGCCTACGATAGAGGGGAAGACATCGACGAGATCAAAGAAGAAGAAATAATACGCCGAAAACCAGCTGATTTTTATGGATTGGCCAAGAACATTATTGCTCGACATGTTATAGAAACTAATGATAACATTGTTAATCTGCGTCTATTTGGGTGTTTTGGCCCTTTGGAGGAATCTTCTCGCCTAATCAAACAATCATTGCGCCACATTGAAGAGGGAAAATCTCCTGTGATTTATCAAGATAAAGAAATGGATTTTTTTTATGTGGAGGATGTCCTTCGTGTTATTATGTTTTATGCTGCCGGCAATATTAAAGAATTGCCCAAGGATATGAATTTGTGTTATTTAAACAAGCTCTCTTTAAGCGAAATTGTAACTAAAATAATTCAGTTGACAGATGACAGTCAAGATGTTATAGTAGTAAAGAGTGACTTTGGTGCACCGTATACTGGTAGTGGAGAAAAATTAGCTTCGCTGCCTATAGAACTTCAAGGTCTCGACGTGGGCCTTGAAGATTATATAAAGGAATTTCAACATGCATGATTTAATCGTTTATATTACCAGCTGTGGTCCCAATGTTAAGAACCCTGCCTATTGGAATAATTTATTTGAAACGATAGCTTCATTATCTCAGACAATCGGGGATATTGACTATAAATTTTATATTGTGGTTGATTATGAACCCCTTAAAAGTGCTGTTGAGGGAATCTTTTCCCATCCAAGATTTGAAAAGATAATCAAGCAAGACGCGTTGTTAGATGTGAAGCTCTCTACTGATTCGTGGGCATCCTGCTATAATTCATTTTTTGAAGAATATAAGGACTCTACACAATATATCTTAATTTCTCATGATGATATTATCGTTCAAACTCCCAATTTTATCACGCACACGCTAGATCTCTTGAAAGACAAAACAGACCCAATTGGGTGGGTGAGCTTTACGAATAACAAATATCAACAAGTTAATCGAATGCCCATTGCGAATTCTTTTAAAGATCCGTTTGCTCTTGACCGTGACATGCATCCCCGATTATTTGAATGCCATCGTTACCCCAAAGATTCTACCATCAGCAACGAAAACGAAAGCATGCTGGATTATCCAAGCGGCCCAGTGAAAACATATGGACCCTATACGCATTTGGTTTTAGTAAGTACTGAATCAATGGAAAAAATCGGCCCTTGCGCGGACTGGACGGACTATACTATTTTTATAGATGATGATTGGAACATGGCGGCTCTAGAAGCTAAGCTTTGGAACGTATGGGTTCCTGATGTATTTTATGCGCACCCCAACCCCAAGTATAATTATCTGCGCCAACCCGGCACGGATCTCCGATTTGTGAAAGAGGCCTCGGAAGAGTTTTTCAGAAAATGGGGGTGGAAATACTCGGACGACGGTAGCGAATTAAGCGATGAGGCGATAGAGAGTATTCGCCAACGCTACAAGGATACGTTTATCCCAGCTTCTTCTTATAAAAACACTTATGACTGGGAGTACTTGAAATGAACAAGGTGGAGCAAATTTTAGAATTGGTGAGAGAACATGCCAAAGAACAAAACAGCGCCGAGTGGGACCCAACATGCGACTGGGTATCATACGCAGGCCACACATTTGATGAAGATGAATATTGCGCAGCCGTAGAAGCGGTTCTAAGTGGGTGGTTGATTTTCGGCAAGAAGGCCCGCGAATTTGAGACGACATTTCCCAAGCATCTGGGGCGCCGCTTTGGCTCCCTAACCAATTCGGGAAGCTCCGCCAATCTGTTGGCCGTCGCAGCTCTTCGCTCCCCAAACGGATTTAACCTACCAGAAGGAGCAAAAATCATCACACCTATCGTGTGTTTTCCTACAACTTTGAATCCACTCTTACAACATGGGCTTGAGCCCGTATTTGTTGACGTTACTCTTCCGGATCTCAATTTAGATTTAGATCAGGTTGAAAAAGCTCTTGAAGAAGATCCCGATATCGCTGGTATCATGTTTGCACACGTGCTGGGTAACCCGCCCGATATGGATCGTCTTATGAAATTAGTACAAGAGTACAATCTGGTTTTTGTAGAAGATTGTTGCGACGCGCTTGGCTCCTTTTACAAGGGTCAGAAACTGGGCTCTTTCGGACACATTTCTACCTGCTCCTTTTTCCCGGCTCACCACATGACCATGGGAGAAGGTGGTTTTGTAGCTACAGACCTGCCCAAGATTAGAAAAGTTGTAGCAAGCTTAAGAGATTGGGGCCGAGCATGTTATTGCAACACTGCCAAGCCCGGATGTGTGGTAAGCGCCACTGCCTGCGGCAATCGGTTTAAGAATTGGCTCACTGGGGCAGAGGATATCATCTACGATCACCGTTATGTTTTCGATGAGATTGGTTACAATTTGAAACCGCTTGAAATGCAAGGAGCTATAGGCCTGCAGCAATTAAAGAAGTTGCCAGCATTTGAGTCCGCACGGAGAGAGAACTTTAATTTATTAAGTAATATATTTGCACCATACGCAGAATATTTTCATGTTCCAGCCCCAACTCAGGATGCCGATCCTTGCTGGTTTAGTTACCTACTCACTGTAAGAGAGGACGCCCCGTTTACGAAACAACAAATAGTGGATCATTTGGAATCCCATCGCATTCAAACACGCTCCTATTTTGGTGGCAATATCTTATATCACCCCGGATATGAAGATTTACGCGCACAGTATGGCGATTTACGCTCTGAGTTCCCGGTAGCCCACTTGGTTACATCTAGCAGTTTTTTCGTAGGGACATTTATCGGAATTACGACTGAAAAAATGAATTATATTAAAAGCGTAGTGGACAAATTCTTCGAGGAAAATATATGAAATTAGTATATGTTACCGGATGTTTAGGGTTTATTGGGTCCTATGTAACGCGCAAATGTCTCCAACGAGGATGGAAAGTGTACGGAGTGGACAAGTGCACCTACGTTGCTAACACCTCGCTTTTGGAAGAATTTAGTCAATATGAAAATTTTACATTTCTTAAGGAAGACATAAAAGACCTTGACCATCTCTATGATTGTGATTATGTTATCAATACCGCAGCTGAATCGCATGTGGGAAACAGCATCATTGACAGTAGAGAATTTATAAACAGCAACGTTGGCGGGGTTCAAAATCTTTTAGATTTGATTCGCCACAAGCCCGAAAATACTAACAGGCGCCCAATCTTCTTCCACTTCAGCACCGATGAGGTATACGGAGACATTGATAAAGGAGAACACACAGAACACGACATTCTCCATCCTAGCAATCCATATTCTGCGGCAAAAGCTGCAGCCGATATGTTGGTCCTTGCATGGGCTCGCACTTATGATGTCGATTATATTATTTTACGCCCTACCAACAATTATGGAATCGGGCAATATCCGGAGAAACTTATCCCCTTGTCAGTAAAAAATCTAGTGAGAGGCAAAAAAATCCGCCTTCACAATATGGGAAAACCAGTTCGGAATTGGTTGCACGCCGATGACACTGCCGAAGCTGTAATCACAATCATCGAATCGGGCGTGACAAACGAAATTTATAATGTCGCGGGAGGATTTGAGCAGCCAAATATAGACACTGTAGTGAAAATTATTCAAGAGTTTTATGGCCACATTGACAATATTAAGGATGTGGTTGATTTCTCTTATATCCGCGAAGGACAGGATGTGCGATATGCACTCAACGATGATAAATTGCAGAATTTAGGATGGCGGCCTCAAAAAGTGTTTGATGCCGAATTGGCCGCCATTGTACAATATTATAGAGAAAACTTTATTTGGTAAATTATGGAAAATGTTAGACAGTTTATACAAAATGTAGATTTGAATTCTCGACTCCATGACGAGCATGAATCGTTTGAGGATGCTGAAAGCTTTAGAGCGCACTGTTTGGAAGGATTTGAAAAATTGATGCAGCTCAAAGATAAATATGCCGGCCGGCCAGCACTGGTGATGGGCCTCGGGCCATCCCTGCTGCAGATAGAAAAAGAGAAATACAGAGACCATCTTAAGATAGTGTGCAATGATTTTCATCGTGTGCCGAAGTTTTTTGATGACAATTTTAAACCTGACTTTTGGTGTGCGGCAAACAATTATGACACATTAAAGGATCCTTTTAAATTGTGTGTTAAGTCGGGTATTGGATGTTTTGTAACGATTCCTAAAAAAACCGAATTCGAACAGTTTTTAAAATTGTCTGAAGGGCACCAAGAGCACGTATTTCCGTGGATTTGGGAACATCGGGTATTTCAAGTCATGTTGGCTCAAAAATATAAGGTCAAAGTGGGATATTCCCATTGTAATACAGTCACCAATCACATGATTGCATTCGCCTTGTGGCTGGGCTCCAGCTCCATCGAAATCACAGGGTTTGATATGTCGTACAGACAGGCAATGAAAGAAACGGGTATGACACACGCAGGATTTAATTATGACTCGGTTTCTGCGGATTCTTCCAATCACGGCCATAATGCGTTCGATGATAGAGCGGAAAGAAATCAGATAATCAATGATCTTAAATATTTGTGCACAATAGCTAACCACAACAATATAACGGTTATTAACCGTTCCCACGTCGCAAATGGTCTGCCGGAGGTCTTGGCATGAACGCGATTTTCATCACAGTTAGGACTGGATCAACCCGACTTCCAACTAAATCTTTAATGCGGATTGGAGAAAAAACAACAATCGAACATTTAATTGGTCGTGTAAAAAAATCCCAAAAGGCAGATGCGATTATTTTATGTACAACAACCTTGGATAGTGATGATGTATTATGTGAGATGGCCGAAAGAAACGGAATTTCATACTTTAGAGGGTCTGCACCAGATAAATTAGAGAGATGGAATGGCGCATGCCAGAAGTTTGGAGTAGATTTTTTTGTTACTGCTGACGGAGACGACCTTTTTTGTGATCCTCATCTGATTGATTTAGCATTCACTCAGTATGAAGAAAGCAACGGTAAGGTGGATTTTATCAAATCGGACGATGTTATTTGTGGGGCCTTTACTTACGCAATCAAAGCAAAAGCACTTGAAAAAGTGTGCGAAATAAAGTATACTGAAGATACAGAGATGATGTGGGTGTATTTTACGGACACTGGATTGTTTGAAGTTCAAACATTGAGAAACGTAGATGCCCTTTATTGTCGAGATGACATCAGAATGACGCTAGATTATGATGATGATTTTGAATTTTTTAAAAATATTATTGATTTTTTTGGTGAACAGGATTATACTTTAAAAGACATTGTTTCTTATATTGATAAAAATCCTCACGTTAAACAAATAAATTTTCACCGACATCAAGAATGGGCCCAAAATCAAAAAAACAAAACTAAATTGGTATTAAAATGAAGAATCCTACGAAATACAGAGGAAAAGAGTTGGAGTATATCCAAGCAGTCCTTAACTCAGAAAATTGGTCGTCTGTAGCGGGCAGCTGGAATCAAGTATTGGAGCAACATCTGGCTGAAAAGTTTGGTGTCAATCATGCAGTTGCCTTTAATTCAGGCACCTCTACCCTTCACGCTGCTCTTGAGGCATGCGGAGTAGGGGAAGGTGATGAAGTCATCTCGCCGGCCCTGACGGTCATTATGGACACGACAGCCACCATCCACGCGAACGCTATTCCCGTCTATGCTGATATTAATCCAGACACCTTTACTGTTGATCCGGCCGATATTGAACGTAAAATTACTCCACGAACCAAGGCCATCATTGTCGTGTCTTTGTACGGGCTTCCCTGTGACATGGATCCCATCATGGCCTTAGCGGCCAAGCACAATATAGCGGTCATCGAAGATAATGCCCAATGTTTCATGAGCCGCTACAAAGGGAAGTTAACGGGCACCATTGGACACATTGCAAGCTATAGTTTTGAAAACACCAAACACATCTCTTGCGGAGAAGGCGGCGCCATTATCACCAATGATGAGCAAATGGCAATGCAAGCGCGCAAGATCGGCGGTCATGGATTTAAAAACCTTCAAGCTTCTGAAGGCAGAGTGCGCCTAAGACAAGATGTATTCCAAAATCCCAACTACAGGCGCCATGACGTGCTTGGTTGGAACTATAGATTATCAGAATTCAATGCCGCCATTGCTCTGGCACAACTAGAGAAAAGCGCTGAGTTGGTAAATTTGCGTATTCAGTCAGCTGAGTGCTTTATTGAGGCCATGCGCAACTGCGATTATTTAATTCCGCAACACACGCCGGAGGAGTACGAGAACTCCTATTACACTTTGGGGGTTAAATATGAAGGAAAGGATTCTATTGGCGTTTCGTGGGAAGAATTTAGAAAAAAATATATTGAGTTAGGAGGAGATGGGATTTATGGAGCATGGGCGGTGCCTTACCTAGAGCCAATGGTCGCAGAAAAGCAATTTGCATATCGTAACCCCTCCCAATATAATAATTTAAATTTTGAAAAGGGACTGTGCCCGGTAGCAGAATCAATTCAACCTAAAATTATGCAATTTAAAACTAATTACCGAGATCTAGAGTTAGCGAATTATAAGGCCACCATCCTTAATAAAACCATAGAGTATTTTGGATCATAGGAGTAAAGAATGTACGATATTAATTTTTATATGAAAGCACATCAATTAGTTAATCAACTTAAATCCGGCTCTGATATTACCAAGGAAGCAGCCCTAAAGTTGTTTGAAGATTACCGCTCGAAAGAGCCAATCATCTATAATATAGAGACCACCAATGCCTGCAATATGCGCTGTAAGATGTGCCCGCGAACCACGCGAATGACGCGCAAAATTACGTTTTTGCAAGAAGAGTATTATGAGAAACTAATCACCCAAATCAAGCCACACGCACCAGAGTTGTGGGCCGAGTGGGAAAAATTTTGTACTGAGACCTACGGCATTGCGCCAGATGATCCAGCTAGTGAAAATCACTTTTTTCTCTATATTATTCCACGAGTTATCCAGCTTCATGGTTATGGAGACCCGCTCTTGGATAAGAATTTAGGTAAAGTAATAGAAACGTTGACAAAACACGGATTCGAATCGTATTTTAGTTGCAACCCTGCAAACATTGACGTACCAAAAACCGTTGAGATGATGGGCGCGGGATTGACGTACTTAAAATATTCTTTTGAGAGCACAGATGATATAAAGTTTAAAGATATCCGCGGAAATGCTGCTAATTTTACAGAAGCATTCAAAAAAACAGTCGAGGTTCTGCAGATTAAAGAAAAGTTGGGATATGATACCAAAATCATTATCACCATGATTGATGTGGGCCACGATGAAGACCAGCAGCGAGAATTTCGTGAGCTAACCAAGGTTTTTGAAGATTTGGATGTTTATATTTACTTGAAGAGTGAAGATCAGCAGTGGTACCGTAAAGATGATTCGTTAAAAGAATATTTGGAAGAGCGCGATCGGGATGTACCCGAACAAGAGCAGGAGTTTTACGGCACCAATGCAATTCACTGGCTAGAATATTGTAAACATCCATGGATGTCGATGACTATTAAGTCGGATGGAGAAGTTCACATGTGCATGGAAGATTATAACAATGAAATTTTTCTTGGCAATTCTAATGAAAACACGTTATCTGATATATGGAACGGCTCTCTTTATGAACAATTTAGAAAAGATCACTTTGAGCTTAATCCGTGTATCAAATGTACTCAAGAGTGTGATATGCCAAAGATAGGAGGATATTTTGCAAGTTAATTTTAAAGAACTGGCTCAGCCATATTTTATTGGCGAAATCGGGATCAACCACAATGGAGATCTCCAAATCGCTAAAAAGCTAATGGATGCAGTTTCAGCCACCGGGTGGGATTGCGCAAAATTTCAAAAAAGAAATCCAGATATTTGTGTGCCTGAACACCAAAAAGAAGTAATGAGAGATACCCCATGGGGCCGTATGCGATATATTGATTATAAGCATTATATTGAATTTGGCGAAGAGGAATTTGATTATATTGATCGTTATGCGCGAGAGAAACCAATACACTGGACCGCATCCGCGTGGGATATGGAGAGCTTGGAATTTTTACTTCGGCGTGAAGTTCCTTTTGTTAAGATCGCCTCCGCTATGATTACGGAACTAGATTTGCTAGCCGAAACATCGAAAAGCGGAATCCCTGTTGTGATGTCAACTGGAATGTCTACACTAAAAGAAGTAGACAATGCGGTCAACGAGATTATGAAATACGGACCTGCCCCCGTTGTCATGCACACTAATTCAAGCTACCCTACTCCTCGTAATGAGTTGAATCTCAATTTAATTCCATTCTATAAAGAGCGGTATGGGTGTGTTATAGGTTACTCTGGCCACGAGCAGGATCTAGAACCGACAGTATTGGCGGTTGCATTAGGCGCGCAGGTTATAGAAAGACACATTACTTTATCTCACGATATGTGGGGTACGGATCAAAAATCTAGTTTGGAGATTCACGCAATGCATCTTTTGCGTAAAAGATGTGAAGGCGTTGATATTATGCTAGGGAGCACAAATAAAGTGGTTACACCAAGCGAAATACCAATTCGCAAGAAGTTGAGAAAATAAGATGCAAAACGAAGTATGTTATTTGTGTGGGAGTGTGGAAAAAACAAAAATCGGTCACACCAATTGTGATCGAAAAATCCCTGTTTTAAAATGTACAAAGTGCGAATTGGTGTTCTTGGAATCTTTTGATCATATCACCGATGATTATTATTACCAAGCAGGAATGAGAACCAAGGAGATGAACCCTCACGAACGTAATGACTTAAATTGTGAAAAGTTCAACGAATGGAGAAAGGCCACCGAATCTGACGATCTTAGTAGATACGAGAGATTGAAAGGTATTATGGCCAACAAAGATGTTTTAGATTTTGGAGCAGGCAACGCCGGCTTTTTAAAATTTGCTTTAGAATCCGGCACCCCCAAGAGCGTTACTGCAATTGAATTAGATTATAACGCCCGAGAAAATATGGAGAAAGACAACATCCCAAGCTTTGAAAATTTATCATTGTTGCCTCCTAATACAAAATTTGATATAATAACTTCTTTTCATGTTTTAGAACACTTAAAAGATCCAATTTCTACGATGCAAGAGCTAGCTGCCTACTTACATGTGGACGGAGTACTGTTGATGGAATTTCCAAATGCCGATGATGCCTTGATTTCTTTATATAAATCTAAAGAATTTTCTGAATTTACTTATAGAAATGATCATTTATTTCTATTAAATGTGCAAAATGCTCAACAAATGGTAGAAAAGGCAAATTTAACATGCAACAAGGTAGTACAAATCCAGCGATTTCCCTTAGCTAACCATCTTTATTGGTTATCCCACGGCCTCCCCCGAGGCCAAGAGGTGTGGAGTTTTCTAGATTCGTCCGATTTAAATGAAAAATACAAAAAACACTTAGCAAATATAGGAGCTTGTGATACAATAATGATAGAGGTACAAAAATGAAAATATTGTTAATATACCCTAATATTGAAGGATATGGTCGGATCCCAACAGGACTGTCTATTATAGCCACAATTTTGATTAAAGAGGGATATGATGTGGATCTGTTTGACACCACATTTATGAACACATCCAATAAGGATAACGATGTTCGCGTTAATGCGGGTCTTGTAGCACCCACAGACGATTTATCATACTTGTATGATGGAATCAACTCGCGAGCAGAAATCAAACAACTATTGAAAGATAAAATAGGAGATTTCCAGCCCGACTTAATTTGCTTAAGCATTGTCGAGGATAACTATGAGTTTGCTGATGAGTTGATGGGCTTTATAAAAGCGTTCTACCCGCGCGCACCGATTCTGTGTGGAGGCACAACTCCAACAGTAGCACCAGAAGTTCTCATTGAGAACCCGAACATTGATTATCTTATTCGAGGCGAAGGCGAAGGGGCCATAAAAGATTTCTGCGAGTTATACAGAAAAGGCCAGTCAGTTGATGGAATCCCAAATCTGTGGTATAAGAAGGGGGGTGAATCTTATTCTAACCCAATCCGACCACTTCTAGATATGAACACTTTGCCCATTCAAGTGTTTGATATTTGGGATGAACGCCACTTTGTAAAACCTTATGACGGAGAAATCCGAAGGGCCGGCCCATTCGAGACTTCCCGTGGCTGCATGTTAAAGTGTTCTTATTGCGTGAACGTAACATATCAAGATATTTTCAAGGATGCAGGAAACTACAAGCGTTTCAAGTCCGTGGACCATACAATTGCTGAGATCGTCGAATTAAATGATAAGTACAACTTTGACTTAATCTTTTTTGCAGATGACAACTTCTTGGCCATGGGTCGAGAACGCCTTCAAGAGTTTGCCGAACGATGGACCAAAGAAGTAAATTTGCCGTATTGGATCAACACCACAATCGCCAGTATCAACGTTAGACGCCTTGAGGTAATGAGGGATACGAATTGTGCTGGTATTGGCTTGGGAATTGAAACCGGTAGCGAGAGCTTGAGAAAGAATATTTTAAGAAAAAATACCAAAAATCGGGATATCCTCAAGAAAATTGAATGGATTCACGATCACGATATCCGAACTACTGTTAACGCAATGATTGGATTCCCCGGTGAAACGATGGAAGATATTTATGAAAGTGTCAATTTCCTCAAGAAACTAGAGGCCGACAGCTTGGATTTAAGTTTTGTTGCCCCTTACTATGGAACACCAGTACACAACATTGCTTCTGAAACCGGCGCCATTGAGACGTGGGATCGCCCGGGCTTTAAAGGACTGGCAAAGAACATCACAATGAGGCAGAAATCGACCATTAATCTTCCAACAATTGATAATAAAGAATTAGAAGAAGTATTTTACAAGTTTGTTGATTTTGTCAACGATGACGATGCACTAACTATTGAAGAATATTTTGCACCCAAACTGGAGAAGCTGGCTGAGACAGATACAACAAAGCGCGATGGCCGTCGCAAGAAAGTGATCAACATGCTTAACAACATCTATGACAATTATAGAGAAAGCAAGAGAGAATCTTCTCGCGTCCGCCGCGCCAAGCTCAAAAGTGAAGGAGTATGAGTGGTTATATATGTTGATATTGATGAAACTATCTGTCATCATGTCGAAGAAGATTCAACGAAAGCCCGCGATTATGAAGGTGGGACCCCTATTGTTGAGAACATAAAAAAGATTAACGAACTGTATCACAACGGTCACACCATAGTATACTGGACAGCACGCGGCAGTGTTACGGGGATTGATTGGACCGAGATTACCGAACAACAACTAAACGATTGGGGCGCCCTTCATCACGAATTGAGGATGAAAAAACCTCACTATGACTTGTTTATATGCGATAAGGCCGTAAACTCCAATACTTTTTTTAGAGAAAATAAACTACATGAATCATCCAAATTCTGGTAATATTTATTTAATGTCGTTTCCCCGTTCTGGGAGCAATTGGCTCCGCTATTGCTTTGAATTTATCACCAAACGAAGAACTCAAACTCGCGAAGAGAGTTGGAATACCGGCGCATTCGGAAGGGAACTTTTGTTTCATCTTCACGAAGAATCAGAGTATAATATGAATGTGGGAGATGTGAGCAATATTCCAAAAATCATTTTAGTGAGAAATTATAAAGAGTGTGTCCCTAGTCACATTCAGCGCTCTGATTATAGGTGGATGCAGCGAGCCCCCTACCTTTCCTATCGTCGGGCTGGGATCGTAGACCCGGTGTTTTCAGCTTATCTCCAAAGATACTGTCGATTATTAAACACATTTGAAGAAAGCTATGACGCTACATTGTCTCTACATATTTGTTACGAGGAATTTATAGAAAAACCCGCACGGTCCTTAGCGGAACTTATACGCTACATAGATAACATAAGATCAGAACTCTCGGGCTACATACCTTCTCTGGAGACAATGACGGAAAACATGTTAGAACTATTAGAAAATTACCGCTCACATCGATTGGCAGCTTTGGACACGTATCGAGGAAAGAAAGGCGGCGCCGCCCATAGCGGGGACGCCATGACATCGGGAAAGAAGGGAAATTCATTCCACTTTTATTGTCGATGGTATTTCGAGGATGAGCTTGCAATTATAGATGAAGAAACCAAATCCTTCGTACTATCCACGGCCTACGAAAAGTATTTACAACGCTACACCGAGCAGGAGAGAAAATGAAAACATTGATAACTGGAGGCAGCGGGATGATTGGCTCCTCATTTAAATCAATTTTACCCAATGCCCTTTATATTTCTTCTAAAGATTGCGATCTTAAGAATTTTGACGCTACGCACGCAATGTTCAAAGAATATGCTCCGGAGCGAGTTATACACTTGGCTGCTAAGGTTGGAGGAATTGCCGCAAACTCTAACTACTTGGCGGATTTTTATACGGAAAATATTCAAATTAATACCAATGTTTTGCATGCGGCATATTTGACACGCACACCCAAAGTTGCATCATTGCTTAGCACCTGCATTTATCCGGACTCCGCGACATATCCCCTCACAGAAGAACAGATTCACTTGGGTGTGCCCCATCGTTCGAATTATGCATACGCTTACGCTAAGCGCATGCTAGATGTCCAGTCGCAAGCATACCGAGACCAGTATGGGTGTAATTTTATTACTGTAGTGCCCAACAATTTATATGGTTTTAATGATAATTTTCATCTAGAGGATTCTCATCTTATTCCTGCCATAATTCGTAAAGTATACGAAGCAAAGCAAAACGAAACAAATGTGGTGTTATGGGGCGACGGAAGTCCGCTTCGCGAATTTACATATTCTGAAGATTTGGCGAAGATTATTGTTCTGCTTTTAGAAAAATATGATGCCCGCGATCCGATTAATGTCGGAAATACTGCTGAATATTCTGTAAAAGAGGTGGCACTCACAATCGCCCGCACCTTAAAATATGATGGCGAGATTATCTGGGATACAACGCGCCCAACAGGACAGTTGCGTAAGCCGTCAGACAACAGTAAGGTACTAGAGTTGGGCTGGAAACTTGAAGATTACACCCCGCTGCAGGTAGGAATAGAGCGTACCTGTGAGTGGTTTATTAAAAATTATCCAAATGTACGAGGAGTAGGATGAAAACAGCATTAATAACCGGAGTCACAGGACAAGATGGCTCCTATCTAGCAGAATTGCTGCTTGATAAAGGATACAGAGTGGTGGGCATAAAACGCAGAACATCGCTTATTAACACCGATCGTATCGATTCCATTTTCGAAGATCAAGACCGCGTAATGGCGTTTGACTTAGCGTATGGAAACTTAATTGACTCAGGAAACATTCATCGGCTTCTTAAGCAATACAATCCGGATGAGATATACAATTTAGGTGCACAATCCCACGTTCGGGTTTCATTTGACACCCCGGAAGAAACCGCTGATATCGTCGGGATGGGAACCTTACGTTTGTTGGAGGCCGCCCGAAACATGTGTCCCGATGCAAAAGTTTATCAAGCATCGTCTTCCGAAATGTTTGGAGATAATCCAGCATATCCTCAATCCGAAACAACACGTCTGATGCCGGCTAGCCCCTATGCTTGTGCTAAGGTGTTTGGACACAACTTGATAGCTAATTATCGTAAAAGTTATGGCATGCATGCTTCCTCTGGCATTCTCTTTAATCACGAATCTCCTCGCCGCGGCGAAACATTTGTCACGCGAAAGATTACCATGGCCGCAGCCAAGATCCGCTTGGGCCTCCAAGATAAGCTTTTCCTAGGCAACCTAGACGCCAAGCGAGATTGGGGATTTGCGGGAGATTATGTGGAAGCTATGTGGCTAATGCTCCAACAAGAAGAGCCAGATGATTATGTAATTGCCACGGGAGAGACCCACACTGTGCGTGAATTTCTAAACGAAGTGTTTGAGTATGCAGGCCTAGATGTCGATCGGCATGTCGAGATTGATGAACGCCTGTTTCGGCCGCATGAGGTACCCTTATTGCTAGGAGATGCCACCAAGGCCAAAGAAGTGCTCGGGTGGGAACCTAAAGTTAAATTTAAACAATTGGCTAGAATGATGTATGATGAAGATCTAAAAGTTTTAGTCAAATGAAGTTTAAAATTGGAGAATTAATTCGGTGGTACACAGAGTATCACGATGGTATAACAAAAGACGGCGGAATCGGCATAGTACTAAATTCCACAGAGTACACTTATGCAGACCACACGCACACAATGTATAATATATACAGAAACAAATTAGGTGATGCCATCGAGCTACACCAAAACAACATATGCAAATTAAAGGAGAAATAACATGCATTTATCAAATCAAGCACTGGGTGCAATTATGATGGCGCTTCAAGAGTCACTTCTATCCCAGTCCGATATTGTGCCCATTCTTAAGGGATTTCAATTAGAAGAGACAGGAGACGGATTGGTGATCAAGAATCCACCCACCGTTAGATTCACAGATGATACTGAAATAACCCCTCAAGATATTGAGAAAATGGCTGAGAGATAATTGATGCCACGCTATCGCTATCAATGCGAAAACTGTGAAGAAGAATCAATAGAGATTCACAGTTACAAAGAGGTGCGCACCGATTGCACCAAATGCGAAACTCAAGATTCCTTGAAAAGAATCATGAGTGTCCCCTTTTACGGGATAAAAAAAATACCAGAAGAAGCAAAAACAGGCGATTTAACTAAGAAATTTATTGAACAAAATCGTCAAATTTTAGAAGATCAAAAACAAGAAATTAAGGAAAGAAAAAATGACAAGAATTGAATTGGTGCTGGGAAGTTTGCTCCTCTTGTCTACTGTGTTTAATGTTGGCATATTTGTATATGCCCGAACAGCTATTGCGCGCCTGTTAGATGTGGCAGATGAATTAGGAGATCTACAAGAAATGGTCGACGCATTTGCAAACCACTTGGAATCTGTTTATGAGCTAGAGACATTTTACGGTGACGTAACGCTGCAAAATTTACTAAATCATGCTTCTTCATTCAACGCCCAATTGGAAACATTTGAGCACATATATACACTTACAGAAGAAGAGATGAATGCCCCCGAAATCGAAACCGAAACGACGTAAAAATCATTATTTTACACAAATCCATGAAGACGCTATTGTACAATATACACTAACTACGTGTATCCAAGAGCGCACAGAGCTATACGTAAACTGGATACAACCAGCATTTAACGAGATGGTTGATAAAATCGTATATACATATAAGTTCAATAATTTGCCAAACATCGACTCATTACGTGACGAATGTAAAATATGGTTAATGACAATTTTGGATAAGTATGATCAAAGCAAGGGCTCGAAGGCCTTCTCATATTTTTCAGTTATTACAAAAAATTGGTTTATCCACAAAGTCAAAAAACAGAAAAAGAGAAATCAAAGAGAAGTCGATTATAATAATATTGCAAAAAAGCACGAGGAAGAACACCTCTCCACGAGTGAATCATATGTCAGTATTCGGGAAGAACAGGAATTTTGGAATTCATTCTATGGTGAATTGAAATCGTGGGATGAAACCAATATGAAAGATAATGATTTGAAAGTATATAAAGCTATCAATATCTTATTTGAGTCCAAAGAAGAAATTGAAATTTTTAATAAAAAAGCTATTTATTTGTACCTTCGTGAAATTACTGGCCTCAACACTAAGCAGATAGTAAATTCATTAAAGAAATTTAGAAAAAGGTATTATTCTTTCAAAAAGGACTGGGATACAGGCACTCTATGAACAATAAAAATTTAGATAATTTAATTGATGAAGCTCTCACAAACATTCGGAGTGATCGCAAAGTGGCAAGAGAATTTTTAAATGACATTGCCAACGAGCTGGTTAAGGATACCGAGCAGTTAAAGTATCTAAGTCCGGTGGCAGCAAAACATATCGAAACCCTACAGCGCTCTAATGAGCAGCTTGTTAAACTGATAAATATTCGACAAAAAGATCAGACACAGGGATTCGAGCTTTCTGAAGATGATAAGAATAGTTTATTCGATCTTATTCAGGGAGCACCCGGAGTCGATGGCTAAAGAATTATATGACTATTCTGATCTAACAGGCGGAAACGCTCTTGACCTTTTAGGTCACCTCATTAGATGGGGTATGGCCGGCAAAAAACTACGCACAGTGCAGTTTACCGCTCAGGCGCTTACTGACGGAATCGAAGTAGGCGAGCTTAAATCGGTCTTCGGCAGCGCCCAAGATCGCATAATGTTTAAAGCTCGCATAGTTGCTCCCGACCCGCCTCAGCAGCCCCCAGATCCGTGCGATCCTGCTTATTTTAATGATACGGATTATGTTTATAAGCTAATATCGATGCATCCGTGGTTTGTATCCATAAAAGATACATCTATCACGTCGCCGGTTACCCGCGGAGATCTTATACTAGTAGAATTGGAAGCCCGCGGCAATCGCACCAATCCACGATTCAATATGAAATATGGTCGGTTTATTAAGTTACTGTCGGTAGAAGATCCATCACCAAAAGAAACCGAACGTTGCGCCGTCTTAATTAAGATGTTTGGTGAGATTAGCCATGAACCCTTGTCCGTTAAAAAAATGGATATTAGTGGAGATAGTTTTCTCGGCTCGCGTGTTAAGGGCATCCGACGCCGAACAATTAATTTTTCAACTATACAATTCAAACCCAACCCAGTGTGCAAGCCCGGCGACAAGACCGCCGGAATGGGCAAGAACCCGGATGTTAAAAAATATTTCGGGAAAGACAAGTGGGAACAATATAAAAGATCTCTTTCTAAACGAGAATCAGGATCAGAATCTGGAGATTATAAATCAAAGAATAAATGGTGGTATAGCGGCAGGTATCAGTTTGGTATAGAGGCCATGGCCGGCAACGGAGTGCTCAAGAAAGAAGCATATCAGACGATGGTAGATGCCGGATGTAAAGGGCAGGGCGACGGCTGCGAAGCCCTCGCAAAAAAAGTACTAGAGAATGACGCAAACTGGTCCGGTGTAAGCTCATGGGCAGAGTGGGATGCCAACAAGGGAGATATCCAAGAAAAAGCTTTTTACAGTTATACAAATCGAAACTTTAGGTGGCTCGTCAAAGCCGGCCTAGTAGATTTGGATAGCCCTCAAGACGTTGCAGGGATGTTAGCTGGTCGTCACTTGCGCGGCTATGCAGTCCAAGAGATGCGCAAGACAGGAAAAGAAATATCCGATCGTAACGGAACTTTTCCTAGTCATTATTATGCAGAAATTGGAGGAGAACAATGTTAATCCCGAAGGAGAAAACCAATGTCGGAACTTTATGATTGGTCAGATTTCTCATCCCCTTTAGCGGCCCTAGATCAGTTAGGTCATGCCATACGCAAATCGCTTTCTACTGAAGACGTAAAGGGGCCATACTACCTCGCCCGGGCCCTCACAGGATACAGACAACTAAGTGCCGATGAGGTGCGCTATTATGGAATAGGAAACACTACCAATGATGGCACCTATTACGGATTTAATGCGCGCATGCAAGATGCATTGGGCTATGACGCTCTTTTGGATGATGTATGTGATCCGGCATATACTGGAGATCCCGACTATACTAATAAACAGATTGCTATGCATACGATGTATATTGCTGCCGATCAGGAATTAGCAGCACAAGTAACGCGAGGAGATATTGTTCTCGTACGTAAAGAAAATTTGTCCTTAAAACATGGTCAATTTGTATCCTTATATAGTATCGAAGCGCCCGGCGAAGCAGAGGGAGAAGTGTGCTACTCTCTTCAAGGTTTGAATTTTGCTGACGCTGCTGGAGGTAAAGTCGGCGATAAAACGCTTTACAATCCTGATGTCCCTAGGCCCGGCCTCAAGGGGAGCAAAACTAAATGCACCCACCAATCTACGGGAGATTTATCTAAGTATTTTGGCTCTATTAAATCCACAAAGCCCGGAAAACAACTTGGAAAATTCGGAAAAAACAATTGGCGCCTTGATCAACCAAAATTGGGGGAGATGAAATGGTTTGTTGAGCAAAAAGTTACAACATTTTATCGCCTCAATAATAATGGCGGCGCGAAGCTTAACAAAAAAACCGGTAAGATCGACAGTGGAGATCTTAGTCACAGCTACGATCCTCAAACTGGATTGTGTATTGGCTCTGATTTGGAGGGACAGTTTGCCAAATATCTCGGCGCCAAATTAATAGTTCTAGATGCCGGTGATAAAGACACAGTCGAGACCGCCTATGCTGACGTTGCCGCGTCTACCGGCAACACGATGATTCATTGTACCCACGGAGCAGATAGGACCGGATATGCAGTAGCATTAGCTCTGCAGAAAATAGGGGGCAAACTCCCCGGGGGATTTGGCAACGCCTCCAGCCATGAAGATTTATACAAATATACGGTCAGCTTCAACAGCTGGGATCCCGGCGCCGCCGGCACCGGGGGAGTGATATGTGGAAAATGCAAAAATATGGGCTACGCTGTATATTTAAGTCATTTCTACCCGATGAAAGATTTTTGTGCACAAAAAAATCGAATTAACACATGTTGCGCTTGTAAAACCGCCGCACGCGACTTTAAGAATAAATCAGGCAGATTCGCGGAATGGGGGGTTACTGGCGGATCGGCTGATACGTCTACCGACACCTCAACAGAAGAAAAGACCGAAAAACAAAAATGTGAAGAGCAGGGAAAAGTGTTTTACCCGAACGGCTGGAAGTATAATGATTGTGCCGGAAGAGATCCTTGTGAGGGCCCGGCCGGATGCTATGATTCTTAAGTCAGTATTAATAACAGGAATATTTTACACATTCTTGAGAAAAAGCTAATTATTAGTACACAAAACCCAACATTTACGAGTACAATAGTGAGGACTTATGTATATAAACGAAGCTGAGCCAGATGGAGTATCTTTATCAGATGATCCACAAAATCCGGCAAATCTAAAAGAAGCAAATCAATTACCCCCCAAAAGCGGCCTATACCATACCCAGCGCCCCATAGGCGAAACTTTCTATAAAAAAGCCGCCAACGAGCATGTTACCAAAAACGCGGGAGCATATATCGTACTGGGCACTGATCGGCCGGCGTCTAACCGTGACGGCTACGGCACATGGGGTCCGGATAAAGCTGCATCGATCGATCTGGTAGTTGGCCGCATGGCCTCCGCCAACAAAGGAAAAGGTCCGGATGACCCCTCATATGTAGATCCAAGTTTTGCGGCTGACGCTGCACGTATCCATATCAGCCAGTTAACTGATATCGATCATAATATTGGCAGCGCTAAAGATAATTCCCCACAAGCAGTAGCCAGATCTGGCATTGTTGTAAAGGCCGATCAAGTTCGCATTGTTGGTCGAGAGGGCGTGAAGATTATAACCGGAGTTTCCGATGGTGCTAGCGGCTTCGGCAAGCACGGCGAGACCCTTTCGACCGGGATGGATATTTTTACTCCGTCACCCACTATCTCGCTCATTGCGGGAAACAGCACTGAAGACCGCGTGGTGTGGGGTGGATTATTCAATCCTCGCGAGCAAATTAGAGGCCTGCAGCCAATCCCGCTAGGGTATGTTACACGTGATGCATTTTTAGAATTGGCAGAACAGGTGGGCACTCTGATTAGTGCGGTTCTCATGCTAGCCATGATTTGTGAAATTTTCATAGCTATTTGCGGAATTGATCAGTTCCGACCATGGGTGAGTGCCGCTTCGGTTACCGCATGCGCCGAAGGTCTTACGTTTGTAAACGACAACGTTTGGCACCAAATGATTAATAATATAATGTTTATGTTTAATTATTGCGTCCCGTTTGGATACAAGTATATCTGTAGTCGTAATGTGAGCATCACTTAGGTTAAATTGAGAAAAAGTTATGGCTGATGAGACAAAATCAAAGTTCTTACCGTTTCAAGATCGTAACGGTGATATGTATCCGGATCCTCAACTTCCCGGAGATCCCAACGGGTGTCCCGAGGTAGAGCCATCCCCGGAGATTTGCCTACCATGTTCCCCCAATCCTTTAGCAACCGTACCCGATTGGAAAACTCGTCAAGAAGTAACACCGTTCCTTAATGAAAAACTATGCAAGTGGCAAGTTGCAATCCAAACTCAAGAACCTGAGATCATAAATATTGATGATTATTGGGAAAAATATTCTATTGGATATGTCGACAATCTGCAAGAGATTAAACGCGGTGCCATCAGAAAAATATTAGCAATAAATGATAAAGATCAATCAAGCGGATCGGTTGATATCGTTAAAGAAAATCTCGAACACACCTCTTACTGGCTTGAACCTCGGGCTATTTCGTATCTTAAACTTTTATATTCTGTGGATTTCGATGTAATCAACGATCTGCCTGATGCTGAAGAAGAGGAAGAAGAACAAGACGAAGCCGGCGACATTGTAGTTAAGTACGATGCTCATGATTTGCTTATTTGGAACATTCGAGTCCGCAAAGGGCTGCATTTATATAATCGATATTACAAAGTGTTTCGCACCATGGAAGGCGCCAACTTTGTCTTTACTGATTCCAAGAAAGTATTAGATATTGAAAGATATGGTGATCCTGCGATGGGATTCTCTAGTTCGGCTCTTTTTAAGGTAATGAACGAATTGGATTCATGGCTCAACGGCCGCGGCTTTAACATAGCTAACACGGGCGCATGGACCCCGTTTGAATTAAAAAACAAGGTAAAAGAATTAGAATTTACATTTGATAGCAAATATAAACTTAAGAAATTGAAAGTGTGGAGTGATGAATGTCAGGAGCGACCCACGACCTACAATAGCTCAGATCTACAAGGTCTGGTGGAACTCCCGAATTGGAAAGACCGAACTGCAGTAGCATACTTTGCACAAATGGAACAATTCCAGAGTGACCTTACAGCAAGAGAGGAACAGCCATGGCAAGAGGTTTTAACGAAGTATACCTATCCCGAGATCCATTCTACTGCTATTGCCGGCCACGCCGATGTTGAAGCCCAGAAAGATATCGGCGGCTGCATCGCCGATGCTCTAGGAAATGAATTTAAAGCACTTGGGCAGGATATCTTGGATGAGACGTTTAGCGTTGGCGATGCTATTGCTTACGCGTTCCACAAGAATCTATGCCGTCATGATCCCAATGAGGTGAGTGCTGATAACGCCGCTATTGGCGATGTGTTTGGTGTGCCTGAAGTGGATGACAACACGAACATGTGGTCCGCAGCCGTTATGCAGGCATTCAAGGAGATTGATCCGCGGGATCAAGTATTTGCTCATTTTTGTTTAAGGATGCTAACATTTAGAAGCGGCGGCTCCCCATTGCAGATGATGGACGACATGTGGGCCACTGGGTTTGATCGTATAGCTATTTGTGGCTTGTTGGATTTGCTTACTCAAGTTATGGATTGCCTTATGGGGGGATTAACCCTCGAAGAAGCTTTGCGCAAAATGATTCAAAGTGCACTCAAGGCAATGGCATGGGATGATTTTGGAGAACTATTTGTGGGATTACCGCCCGATAAACAAGAAGAACTTAATCAAATGGTCCAGAAGAATATCAGAGAGGGAATATACAGCTCTCGAATGGCCGGCCAAGGCGAGGGAAATTATGATCGCGATCAAGAATATAAAAGCTCCAATTCCGAATTAATCGAATCCAACCCAGAGCCGTTTTTTGGAGGGTACGAGGTGGTACCACCATGGAAAAATAAAGATCTCGTAGAAAAACAAAAAGCAACAATGCGAAACAATAACGGAACCATGGTGCCAACCAAAGCGCCCGGATTTGGAGACGGAGATTCAACAGTGGTCCGCAGATCCCTTTCTCAAAAGGCACACTTGGGAGATACAGCCGAAGGCGCCCTCGATCCATCGCTTGTTATGGATGCATATATTTTAGCTGTACTGGATATGTTTCAAGATGATTATCTTTTTCTTTTAGATCAGTTGAACAATTTCCCCGGCGCCCAAATAGTGTCTATTTTGATTGCTACTTTGGAATGTCCGCGCCCACCGCTCTTCAATCCCGGTATTCCCGATATGATTAAAAGTATTGGCCTTCCGTGGTGTCGTGGAAAAAACCCCATTGTGCTACCTCGTTTTGAGAATCCTTTCTTGTATATCCCAACTATCAAAGATATCTGGAATGCCATTAAAAAAATGCTTAAGAAGCTGCTGATTCAGCTTGTTATTAAAATTATTTTCTTAATACTAATCAGAGTGTGCACCATGATAGGATCGGCTATTTGTAAAGCACTGGAGACCACTGGCGCCATTGTCGGG
>TARA_R100001163_G_scaffold57933_1_pt1 | contig 29005 bp, 30 predicted proteins | sample TARA_R100001163 | Tara Oceans TARA_R100001163 (sample SAMEA2621285) | marine metagenome | biome: marine biome (ENVO:00000447); feature: deep chlorophyll maximum layer (ENVO:xxxxxxxx); material: "saline water (ENVO:00002010), including plankton (ENVO:xxxxxxxx)" | depth 120 m
TTTTTTTGCACATGCGGCGCGCGTGACAGTTTCAGCGAGTAGGAGCTGAGAAACCGACGAAACTGCGGAAACCGACAAAACCGAATTTGGTTTGGCCGTAACGGAATTCCGCCACATTAACTGCGCAAACTGCTAACCTATTTGCCAGCAGAGGCTTGTCTGCCGTTTGCTAGTTGTTTTGGGCCCGTGTTTTTGTTGACGGCTTGCATGCAATCGCGCTGTAGACTGGCATAATCCCAGCGGCCATAGCTTCGCGACCGGCTTGCATTAGCAAGGGCCCGCCGTCTGCGGTCGCTTTATTTTTACATTCGGCCAATGAATCGTACGTGATGTCAGTAGGCACACGATGGCAGTGCGGTTCCTGCGCAGGGCCAAACATCACGCACAACACCAGCACTAAATCGTGCATCACGGTGATTCGCCATTATCTCTATACATGGAATTAATCTTGCTTTCGTTTGCGCGGGCTATGTCAAATAGGCGATTGATTTTTTCGTAGTTCACTTGGCTTTTCTGCTCCATTTGAGAAATACGTTGTGCCAGCTCGTTGAGATATTTGTTTTGGTCAATTCTAGAATTAGAAATCAGCGCCGTATTTTCCGCTCTGAGATCGGCAATTTGTAGCGGCAAATCCTCTAGCTTAGAAATGTCCTCAGACATAGTCTCTAGTTGATTTGAAAAAGAGCCGTAAGCCACAGCAATGGCAACTACTACACCAACCATTGGGCCGAGGGCTTCCATCCAGCGGATCCCTGTTTCTCGCTGAGACGCTGTTTTCTCTTGAACAATCTGCTTGAGGATCGTAACAACGCGCGGGTCTTCGATTGACCAATCACTCATGACGTTGCCGACCATTGAGGGCCGCCGTAGCGAACCGCTGTGTACATTTCCCACACATCATTAAACCCATCCTCGTTAACCTGGTACTGCTCAAGTCGCCTGCGAAAGTGTCTAGCCGCGTGTATGCTGCTGACCCCCATTGCGGCAAATTCTTGGCGCCGGTCACACATGACGTCGTGCTCTAAACTAGGCACAACAACCTTCCAATGACAGGAGGGCAGCACAAAGAATGAACTGTTGTGGAATGGTTTGCTCGTGCCATCCCACTCAAACCCTTTTCTGATCACGTATATGTGCGGGGCGTCCCATTGTTGCGTGTTGTCCTTGTCAGGCTTAATCCTAAACGGCCAGTCTTCCAACAATCGCCACTTGTTTGATTCGGGAATTGCTCGCATAACTGGCGTAGGTAGCATTCTGACGTGCTCTACTTTGCGCACAGCTCGGGAGCTTTGTCGCCAAACGTTTGCGTGACATCGCGATAAGATGAACTGCATATCTGCTCGCGCAATTGCGCGACTGTTGGCTTGGGCGCCAATTGCTTACGAATTTGCGATAGCTCAGCAATGGTGCCGACTGGCCCCGCGCTTATGCACCCCGACAAAACAAGCGCTGCTGCAATGACAAAGCACCGCTTCATGACGGCCACCCGCTGTCGATATCTATTGCGCGCAAAGCGGCGACATTGGCAGCACTGTCTACTGCCGCAATTAACGTGTTGGCGTTATCGCCAATCGCCTGGTCTTGCGCTGCAATTGCAGCTGTTAACGCCTGAAAGTTGGCAGCATCTACGCTAACGTGTCGCCATCGAGATTGCTTGATGTTGTAAGCACGCAACCGTCTATTGGTGTACGTGTTGCCAGCGGCGAGCGAGGTTCCGATAGACCCAAGCAAAGCCCTATAGTTGGCGTCGAAAAAAAACAGATGCCCAACAAGTTCAATGGGCGCGTCGTACGCTCGCACCTCGCGCGCTTCGATGCGGGCGACCGCTTGAGCTTGGGCGTCTGCCAATGCTAGGTCTACAAAGGCCCATTGGATTTTGGCCACGTCGCCTATTGGTTCAATCAAACCTTGCACGGTGTTTTGATAAAGCGGCGGCGCAGGCTCGGCAGCATTGACTAGGCGTCTAATCCCCCAGCTGTGCAGTTTCCCTGGGGCATTGCGTGCTATGTGCATTAGGGCTGCGGGGCTTATTGATTTGCCGTTTTGCACAGACGCGTGACGTACTGCGGCGTTAGCTGATGCCGCCGTCCAAACGCTTTCGTTTTCGATCGCATACATATTTATTTACCTGGGATTGGGGGCAAGTTAAATCCAGACACAACATCGGCCATTGCAAAAAAGCAGTACGTTTTGTCGGATTGGTTAACGTGGCTGTGCCCAACTTTAATTCTGACCCCGCCGGCCAATGCATCAATGTCAATGCCTGACGTTGTTTCGACGGCGGGATCGTTCATTTGTATATAGTTACTCAGCGGCTGGACGGTGTCCCTGACCGTGTCAAAACAAACCCAATTGCCTGCAACGCTAGCGCTCTTGATCATTATCCAGCGCGGCCGAAACCCAAGGTTGATTATTGGGCCGTCGGTACTGCCATTGCCAAGGTACGTGTCAATGTGACAAAAGCCGGGCACGCTCCTCCAGCAATACATAACGTAAGTGCCGGCGCCAAAAATAGTGCCCGCATTGACCACGGTACTTGTAGGCGCCGACGTGTACACAGCGGTGCTTCCTGTGGCGACAGCGTCGGCAGTATCTAGCGTCGCGTAGTGGGTGCCGCCCATACCCGACATCCACGAGTACCAAGCATCATTGCCGTTGCGCCTTTTAATCGTTACGAATCCGGGGGCTCCTGCTAACCCATGCCCTAATGTTGCGTTCGACCCTGTGCCAGTAAATGTTCCAATAGAAAAATGACCCTCAGACGCAACCTGCACTGTTGTAGTAATAGAGCCGTTGCCGTTGCTTGCAGTTGTTCCGTTGTTGCCTTTCCACAACCACGCAACGTAGTTGTTGCCAGTGCCGTTTGCGTCTGCAGCGTTATCAATTCTGATGCCATCAGACTGGAAAGAGTCCAGCCCGAGTTCCGTCGTTTCGGTGCCATTGCTATTTGAAGCAACGACCGTGGAAACGCCGCGGCTTGAGTCAATCAACTTGTTGTTGACGCTCCCGCTGTTTCGGATTGCAGACCACAACAGGTCAGGCTTGAAGCCTGCGCCGGTGATGTCGCGATTGTTGGTATTGTTGCCAGAGTAAATGAGCGTCTGGAACACGTCGGCGCCTTGTGTAGTAGGCGCTGTAAGGCTTTGCGTTTTTAGCGTCGAATACCCCGCAGGCAAACCGTGCGTCATGTCCGACGAATCAATGATGAGGGTTGCGTCTTGGGCGCCAGAGCTCGACAAGTTGCCAAGGTAAAGCAGCACCCCATAACTGCCGTCTACGTTTGCGGCAAACCCTACCGTCGACCCGACGCTGCCGTCATTTTCGTACAACGCGAGCTGCTTGTCGTCCATGTTAATGCCAAGCCCAATTACGTGCGTTGCAGACCACGCCGTCACATCGCTGCCCGTCGACGAGCCGTCGAGATATCTGGTGCCATCTGCTTCCCAATGCAGAAACCCAGACGCACGAGGGCTGCCGTCTTGTTCGCTGTTTGGATTGCACACTCCGAGAGCCATGTTGCCGCCGGTGACTGTGTTTGCCAAGAACTCAACGTAGTATTTGCCTGTCGACGGCACGAGTCGCGTGACAGAAAGCCACCCAGTGCCCGCTGCGAGGCTAGCCCTTCGGCCGCCTTCAGACAGCGTGACAGTGACTTGGCTTTTGTGGAGCGCGCTAAACAAAGCATGCGGATCAGACGGGGAATCATCGCTGCCATTGGCCGCGTCAGACAAACTGGTAGCAGTAAAGTTGTTGTTGTTGCTGCTGTCGTCTGTCCCATCTCCAATGTCAGACGACAAACAGAAACTGTTGCCCCCGGCCGTGGAAGCGTAACCGGCCATTGAAGAGTTAGCCTTAGCAATCCAAACACTGCCATTTGTGCCAAACGTTTCGTTTGCGCCGAAGTCGCCAATGGCGTGGCTGCTATCTTGTATTGATTCGCCGTCCAGAAACAAAACCTGTGCAATACGCCCGAGGAATTGATTTGATGGGCCTGTCAGATTTGCGCCAATTGTATGAGTCTGACCTGACGCGTTCATATTAAACGTAGCGCCAGAAGATGGGTTGTTGTCAGTTGCGAAACTTGTCTCTTCTACGCCGTTTATCCAAAGCCGACATCGGTCGCCAGCAGTCGAATCGTCGGAATCAAAAGAAAATACAGCATGCGTCCATTCAGAATCTCGAAAGACACGATTAGTAACAATCCCGTTTGATCCTGCTCCATCAACACTAACGAACTGGTTAGATGCGTTGAAACCTATGTACCACGTTGACGTTGATGCGCTGGTGCCACCGACAACTAAATACTCAGCGGTGCCAAACCTTAGTCGTCGAAACCAAACAGACACTATCCATTTAGATTGGTCGTCAGGCGAACCCATAGACCGCGACAGGTAATCCGCACTGCCGTCAAACCACGCAGAGCGGCGAATATTGTTTTGACCGGGCCAACCAACAACGCTCTCTACGCCGCCCGACAATAACGGGTCACCCAACCGGCGCATTAACGCAGATCCTGGGAGATGGGCACCACGTACACTTCGCTGCCGCTCTCCAAATATACGGCGAACAAATCCACGGCCGAAGCGGTAGTGCTAATAGTGGGCTCTACATCTCCCGGATGTTTTACGTTTGTGTCATAACCGGTCACGGTGTAAGGCCCACCGCTCGCGTGCTGCTTAATTCGCAGCATTGCCCACCCACGAGTCGGCAGGTTAGTGAAGTTTATGTCGGTGATGTTTTCTGACAACCCGATACTGCAATCGCCTCCCGCGAAGTCGCAAGTCACGACACCCGAACTTGACGTGTCGGTCTGCAGCGTCATCGACATATGCGCTGTCAAGGTGTCCGCTGTGTCAGCCTTTAGTGTATCGGCGTCGAACGCTTGCACGTCAGTTCCAATCACCAAGCCAAGCGTTGTGCGCGCGGCCGCAGCGGATGTGTCATCAAGCAGCGTCAGCATAAAACTCGACACCGCAGTAATGTCAACGCTAGAGGCGCCGACCGCTTCCGGCAATCCGGTCGTTGAATTGAACTGGAGAAGTTTGCCCAATCGGTCGGATTTCACTGGCAACACAAACGTCGAGGCGTCTTGCGGATCGGTGTCCGACAATCTCAATACGCGCTGAACAGCAATGGCGTTGTCGCCAAGCAAGCGAACAATCTTGTCGAGCTCTGCGTTAACAGTGTTGGCCAGGAAGTCACCGGCAGTGGTGAAATCTGTTGTTCTGGAAATTGCCTCATCAGAATAAATGGCAATGGCGTCGTTGACGTTTGCGCCACTCGTTAGCGTGACTGTGCCGCCGCCTTCGCTGCCCACGCCACTCACTGTGTAGTGCGTAGTTATCGAAAGCACGGTGCCATTTTTGGCAACAACTAGGTCGTCTTCGTCCGCAATTTCAAACGTGTATGTAAACGCCGTTTGTGATGCTGTGGCGGTGATGTCATTTCGCCGGGCGTTTGCTGCAACGGTCATCTCTTACCTCCTAGTAATTTGGTTACCGCGTCATCGGGAGAGATTACTTGGCCTGGAACGGCCCCAGGCACTGGTGGATTGACCGGCAGCTCGCCGGTTGTTTGCACTTGTTCCAGCAACCGCCTAGCGTCGACAATGTCAGCCCAGTAAGGATCGGTCATCAGTTCTGTATCAGCTAGGTCGCGCACTCGACGCACCGTATCAGCGATCATTTCAAGTTTGCCACCGTCGACGTCAGGCTCGTCCGACGCTTCTCGATACAGATCCGACAACATCAAATCTGCAAGCGCTTCGTAGATTTCTGGACCCTCCAACACAAGCATGTACTTATGTTGCTCAGGCGAAAGTTTGATGCCTTTCCATTTTCGTTGGCGAATGTCGACTGGCATGTTGAGCCGTTGCAGTTCGCCGTGAGGGCCGACAGTATCTAGAAGCGTTCCAATCTCGTCGGGGGTCAACTCATAGTTTGTGCGCAAGCCGCGGAGATCCCATCGTCCCTGATACCTTTCGGGCAATGCGGCATCAAGCTCCTTGCGGGTGTACCGCGGCTCAGTTGTTGCAATCGGGCCGGCCCAGTCAAAAGGAAAAGAGTGTGGTCGACGCCACGGCTCGCCAAACAAATTGACGTGCACTGGCAAGTTTTCGTTAGTGTTTAAATCCAGCATGTCAGACATCCATTGCGGCATGCGCGTTGATGCACGGTTGCTTACTTCTGAGACAAATCTCAGCCACGGGGTGTCGTACGGATTAGTCGCTTTTGCGTCTTCGTAGTAAGGGGTTTCGTCTGTCTCGCGTTTAATTTTTGCCGCCCAGCTTGGAACTAAACCAGACGACTGCCTTGCCATGTAAGTAATCAAGCGGTCGTCGAAAGTTTGTTCTGTCGAGCCCCAAAGTTTCATCACGTCTTCGATCGAAGCCAGTGCACTTTTGTCTGACATTATGTCGCGCATTGCCATTGTCGCTGCGAGCGTAGTTTCAAATTTTGTCGCGTCGTCAAGTTCGCTGTTAAGCACGCGGTTTGTCATGGCGCTAACTAGGAACAGCGTCGCAATTGGGTCCATGCGATTAATGTCATAGCTGGTATTGCTGCCGTCAGCATGTTCAAACGTAATTGAGTTTGCGGTTAGCCCCATAAGCCTAGCGCCCGACCGCGCTTTGGGGTCTGAGCTATAACCCGGAATCCCGCTAAACGAACCGCTGGCCGCTGTTTGCCACCCGTACAACAACACCAATGCGCCTGTCGTCATTTTTGCAATTTCTTCTGCTCTCCGCGCTTCACCGTTCAAGCCGCGCAAAGTAGACCAAGAGTTGTCCGGGCCGTGGGCCCGCCACATGTCCATAAATTGCGGGCCCAACGGCACTCGGTCCCATGACCAAGACAGTGTGTTGTTAATCACACGCTGAAACGGAAAGATGGGTTTCATAAACAAACGACCCATTGGGTGATTGGTCATTGTCTGCAAGCCTGCAAACACGCCGCCGCTTCCCGCCTGTTGCAACACATCTTCACGCGCTTGCGCCAAACTTTTCAGATGAACATCTGGAATAAGCCGCTCAGGATCGTCTAGCGCCGCGCGATAAAGCGTCGACACATCACCTGCCCCCGCAGCTGCCGCGTCGAGCGCGTAACGGTACGCGCCTGCCTGAAGCTCGCCAGTGTAGGTCATTGATCTAAACAGTTGGTCTTCGGCTGAAAGCACGCGAAACCCTAAACGAAAATAATATTCTCCAGCAAAATCGACGACTTGCCCTAACATTCCCGCGGCTTTCAACATGGCCGGCTCCATAAGCTGACCGCCAGGTAGCCGACCAGCTTTCGCTGCGGCTGCTCCGTAAGCCTCCCCGAGCGTGTACTCTTGGAAAGCGGGTACTCTTTGGTTGGCAAAAGTTTTTGCTTGTATAGCAGGTTCCATAGAACCGTCGGTGAATTTGCTATCCAAACCATGTTCGCCGCGAAGCAACGTTCGGCCAGCCAACACTAGGCCAGTCATTGCGCCAGTTGTTCTGCCATGCAGGTCCAAGAGAAGCGGAACCATTTGCTTGAAGTCTCGGTTCACCACGGTCAACCAAGCTGAATCAACTGCGCGCTCGTTAACCCTGGCCATTTGAACAGCTGCGTTTCCTGCGAACGCGAGCATCCAAGTGTCAGGGCTTGAAACTAGACCGCCTAGCCATCCCTCTATTACAGCGTCTACAGTGTCCTTGCCTTGCACACCTCGGACGGTACGCGAAACCAGACCCCAGTTATTGCCGTGCTGCTGGTGCGCTGCGATGACAGCTCGCGCAGCCGTTTTCGCTGCGGCCAAGCCGCCAGTACGTTGCAGCATGTCGGCGGCCGCATCGCCGCCTGGTTGGTCTGCCAGCAGCGTTGGAGATACTTTCCGTGGCCTAGAGGCAGAAGTAACAGGACCGACGGCGTCGGCTGCGATGGCAAAAGCGTTGAGTGTGCGGCCAGCCTCTGATTTTGCGCCTGTCAATTGCATGTGCATCGCAGTAATTAAAGCCATGCGGTGCCGGAATCGCGAAACATCTTGAGCCCCGCCGCTTTCAACCACTGCCCGTGCGTGTGTCACCGCGTCGGTCGCAGCACGCACGTAAAGGTTGCGCATAGCGTGGATCTCATGAGCGGCAAACGTTTGCCCCGTTTCGCGTTCCAGCAACATTTTGGCAATGCCTTGGTCGCCAATGTCCGCCTCAAGTTGCTGAGCCAGCTCTCGGGTTCTCTCGTGCGACACGACGCCTCGAGTAAAATGTTGCGTACGCTCAGCGTATAGCTCCGACACTTTGCCAATTGCTGCGTGCAAGTCGGAGTCTTCGCGAATGTTGTCGAGATTGAAACTCGAGACCTCATACGGGTTGTAGTCTGGGTCAGTCAGCGCGTCGGTCATGTCGTCAAGCACAGAGTCCGGCACAACTTCCTGGACGGTCACCGCTCTACTGTCCGAGTGCGTCTTCATGACAGGCTTGAACAAATTGGAAAACATACGCAACGGACCGCCGGCCGCAACTTGGCCGACCTCAGTGGCGCCGTCAATTGGGTCAGTCGGCTGTGGCGGCATTGCGCTGTCTTGCATTTCGGGCATGCCTTGATCGCCGGGGCCGACGGGCGCCGCCAAAGATGCCGCGCCGGTGTCGACGTTCAAACTTTCAATTGCAACTTGGCTTGCTGGCTTGATCACGGTTTAACCCTCGCGTGCTGTTTGCGCAGGTTGGCAAGGCGCTTTGTATTCTGTTCAATCCATTGTTCGCTGTCGGCTTCAAGATTATCAACAACGGCATTGGCTTCATCGGTTGCGGAACTGTACAAATCAAAGCGCGCAGCAACGCGCTTGCGTGCGCTCTCGACTTTTTTGCCTATTTTGTTTGTTAGGCCTTCGGGCATTTCTTGCTTGCCCTCAATAATTGCGCGAGCAGCTCGAGAACCGCCAAGCTCATTGCGCAGCGGGTACGCCTCTGAGCGCACAATAGCTGAGCGCCAAGCCGCAACGTTTTTGCTGTACGCGTCTTTGCTAACAGACACGCCGTCGTAATTTGAGTAGACAATTTTTGCAAACCTGTTGTGTGACAAGCCTGCAGCTTCAAGTGCAACCGCAAGCTCATCAGCGGTAGCGCTTTGACCGTCAACCGGGTGTACGTCCATAACGGTGCCGTTGGGGGCTACATGCGCGTCTACTTGCCACTTGCTTCCAAGAGCTTGCTGAAACGCCAGCACTTGCTCTGGCGTGAGGGGCTCCGGGTTTTGGTACAGAACGCTCGTCGCGTGTCCTGCGCCGATTTTCTTTGGCGGTTCACTCAAATAGTTAAACCGACCGGCGCGCATGACTGGTTGGTTGCTGGCCTGCCCCATAGTTGACAGCCAGGCCTTTAGCTCGGTGTCGGACACGTTTGCCGGCAACGGTATGCGAGAAGCTAGGCCGCTGTTATTTACGCCAACGCTCGTGCGACTAATGGTCTGCTTTTTGCCCATTAATGCGGAAGCGACCAAGGCTGCGGGTGACACAGCTTTTTTGGATGCCTTTTCTCCGCTTGGCGTGTAAACCCGGTTTCCTTCCTCGTCATATATAGGTTCGCTGCGGTTGTGCATCATGTTTTTAAGCGCACGACGCTGGACCGCTTGGTAACTCTGCACGGCTTTTGTGTCGCCCATAAGCTCGAATTCGCGCATCATGTCTTGCGCTTGGCGCCAAGCCGGGCCGCGACCCGTAATACTGAGGCCGACTTTTTGTTTGCGGCGATACTCTTCGATCGTGGTCGCCATTAACGGATCGAGCCGCGGGTCCATGAGCGTCGCGCGCGTAAGCTCGCCGTTTGGACCTGTTGGCAATCCGGCGGCTTGAGCTTTCAGCCCTAAGCCAGTCATGACGTCAAGGTAGTCGTCAAAATCGGTGTTGCCTTTTTCGATGCGCTCCTGCACCCAGCCCATTGCCTGCAGTTGCCACGTTTCCCAGGGTTCATCAGGCTTTGTTAAAGATTGCGTTGTTGAGCCGTTCAGATGGTCGCGCAGGTTCTGGTAGAACCGGCTAAGCACGCCGTACATGACAGGGTTTTGCGCAATGTCGGTCGGGCCCATGCCAAAAGTGCTAGCGACTTGTCGGTCGTTGGTCGACAGCTGCGGCATGTCGCGCAAGCCTAAATGATGCAAAAACGTGCCGCCAAAGCTGCCAACTTTAAGGCCCTGGTTGGCTTCGCCAAAAGAACGCAGAAGCGTGGCTGGATCTATGACGTCTTGCTCGCTCGGAATATCTCGCAACGTGTGCGATAGAACGCCAATGGCGCGCATCATGTTTTGCGTTGGCGCGGCACTTTGGCTGGTCATTGCTACTATGTCGACAAAAATACCAAACTCTTCATCAGTCAAGTCGGGCAACATATCGCGCATGCCTTCTGCGCTAATCTCATACCAATACCTGGCGCGGTTTGGCAGGCTCTCTAGGCTGCGTTTCCAAAATGCGGCTTCTTTCGGAAAAACCGTTTTGGCGTTTGTTTGCCCGCGAATGTTGGCGATAATGCTTTGCGCGTCGTAGCCTTGCTCTTGCATGAACTCGATAGCCTCGCCCCACAACGCAAGGATGTCGTCGTCAGAGATTGCAACTGAGGCGCCTTTTGCTTCAAGGTTCAAATCGGAAAAACGTTTGCCATCGACTGTGGTGTGTCGTTGGCCAGGCGTAAGCGGAGAAGCGCGGCGCACTTCAGGCGGAAACATTGCGGCAAGCTGTGGGTGCGTTATGTTGAGCGTGCGTTTTGCGTCTGCCGCGTCTAGTGCTTTCTTTGCCGCCTCAACGGGAGAAGCCACCATTGCCTCGCTTGACGCTCGCAACTGATCTAACGTACCGCCGCCTTGTTCAGTGCGAAGCTCCAGAAACGGTGTGATGCTCCCTGTTTCATTACGACCAAAACGACTCGACGGCCCGCCAACGTTTTGTAGCGCGTTGCCAAGCGCTTGCATGGCTGCTTCGCGAGTCGTTGGGTCTTTCATTGCCACAGCTGTTCGATAGATCAAGCGCGTACCCCGCACTAAACCCATGATGGTTTCGCCGGTGCCCTCCAACAGCATGCCACCTGCGGCGGCTTTTAGACGTCTATTGAAATACGCTTCGCGATACGCCTCTACGTCAAACTCTCCCGTGGCGCCGGTGAACTCGTCAACCATAGGAACGTCAGCTTCAACGGTAAGCTCAAGCTGCTTTCGCACGTCGGCCTGATGCAAGACCTCAAGCTCTTTTGGCGTCATAGCCAGCGCATCAATTAGCGTGCCGCGAATGTTGGGGATGAACTCGGGGGCCGCGTCCTGCAGTTGCAGCAATATGTCGCCCAAGTTGTCGTCTTCTGGCGCGAACACCATGCCTTCAGTAATGCCGCCGGCTGCAATGATTCGCGTTATTGTGTTCGAGACCCTTGCGGCTTGCAGCATTCTGTTGGCCGCTCCAAACGGTGCCATCACCTGCGATATTCCCTCGACCACCTGACCGGTAACGCCTTCAGGTTGATAAATGGGAATGTTTCTATTGGCCCAATTAGTGAATTGCGCGTACTCGTCCTCAAGGCCAGCAACATGCGCCCCCCAGCCGATCACGTTGCCAGTCGCGTTAATCAGCCCTGCACCAATTGACGGGACCGCCTCGCCAGCATGCTCGACAAGCTCCTCCCCAAGAATAGGTAGCGTCTTTGCGGTGTCGACCATGTCGCCCACTTGCCCGCTGAAACTCCCTTCAGACGAGTGTTTGTTTCTCCTAAACAAATGACTCATGTCGTTGGTTCCGCCAAACACGTTGTGTTGGGTCTTCTGTTGCTCAGCTAAGCCCTGAAGTCGGTTTTGTTCGGCGTCGAGTTCTGCTTCATTCGCTAAAAATTCTCGATTTTCCACTTCGCTTGGGGAGTAGTACCTCTGACGCAACAGCCATGTGTTTTGGTAATCGCTCATTGGAAAGTTTTTCCGACCACTATGTTAGGGAAAGTCTTTATAAACTCTGTTAGTTTTTCATTAAGTTCCGCTTTTCTTTTGCGCAACGACACCACGTTATCTTGCGCCTGCTTTGGCGTTATTTTGTTTGCGTCTCTTAATTTCGAGTTTTTTTCCTGCGCATCTTTGAGTTCTGTTGTGGCTTGATTTAATGCATCCATCATTTGCTGCCTAATTTTTTCCTGTTCTTCAACCTGGGGTATGACAAATGTGTACACCCACTCAACGGCGTCAAATTCCTTGCCCGTTTGTTTTTCTTTCGCCTCGCGCGTCAATCTGTATGCTTCCGCATAGAGAAAGTTAAGTACCTTTAGGCCTTTTTCGGCTCGCACATTTTTTTCGCCTCGCGCAAGCAAAAAGTCAATGTTCTGGGACGACATGCCAGCAACTCTGCTTAACATTATTTCTTTGGCGTCTAGCATGTTCGGTGTTCGAGTTAAAGCTGTTCCGACTCTCCTACTAGCAGTGTCGTTTTTTGCAATAAGATCGTTAATGGCTTGTGGAGGGAGGCCATCACTAATTGCAGAGCTAATGTCTAGAGTTCCATCGTAAGCAGACAATAGATGTTTCTGATACTCGGGGCTGTCTTCCGCTTTGCCAGTTACGCTGCCGCCTGCGTGTACGATTTCCATTGCCTTCATAAAAACGGTTTGATTTTGTGTAGCTTTGGCAATTTCAAGCGCAGCTTTTTTAGTTCTCTTGGTTAAGCCGAATGCGGTTCCGACGTCTTTTCGATCTTCAAGCGACTGTAGCACTATCGCCCTAAGCGCCTGCTCACCGCGTGCCTTGGCGTCGCGCTCACCCATTTGCTGGAGCGTGTTGGCTATACTCAGCTCTGTGCTAAAAGCAGTTCTTGCTTGACTTAGAATGGTCTTTTTTTCGTCAGCGGTTAAGAACGACATTGGGTTATAGACTTGGACGGTTTCGCCGTTTGGGCCTTTTATTTCTTGTTGCACCGTCCCGTCGCGCAAAGCCCGCAATGCCGCCAGCTTGTTTGGTTGCTGGTTAAACCAGCCAAGCAAAGAGGCTTTTGCCATACGTTGATTCAACGACAACATTGCCTTTGCTTTTGCTTCCGGCCCGAAAACTGGATGCTCGTTGCCAAGGTCATCTTTAATGGTGGCGCTGTACATGCTCTCGAGCCGCGCCTTGACGGCTTGCAGGCCTTCGAGGCTTGTTTGCGCAACTTCTGGGTTAGTGCTCATCAAGCCAGCTGCAAACACGTCAACTTGCTGGATTGCGGTGCGCTCTTGCACCAATGCCGTCGCTTTATGCTGCGCGGCTTTTAAGTCAATAAGGCCTTTTCTAGCGTTAGCAATGTAAGGCTTGGAAGTGACCGACATGAACGCGTCGGCTCTGCCGCGCAATTCTTCTGGCAAATCTTGCGTTGCTTGCGCCAAGTAAGACGTAACGGACTTCTCAAGTCCTTGCGGGTCGTTGACGTGCTGCTGCGCCAACTCGTCAAGCCGCACGCGTGACGTTGCCTCAAGGTTTGTAAAGTAACTCTTGACCGCTTGGTTGGTGAACGCTTGCCCGCGAATTGTCGGTTGAAACAACAGCTCGTCAGACAGGTCACCCGACAGGCCGCGACGGTAGCCGTCAATTTTTGCCTCTTCGTCAAGTCGGTCTTGCACAACCATTGTGGACCTGAACAGGTTTGCGCCCATTCTTTGCCAATTAGCCGCCTTGCCCTGGTCGACGTTAATGTTTGCCGGCATGCTAATGAGGTTGGTGCGCAGCGCCCTGCGCTGCGGCCTTGTATCAGCCACGGCGAAGCCTCCGATCTTCTAGAGCAAGGTCTTTTGTTCGCATGTCAGATAGCCCAGCTAACATAATTGAAGACACCGAGTTGCGGCTTGCTTCCGCTTCTGCGTCAAGCTGCATTGCACGCATGCGTGCGTCGCGGCCGCCGACTTGCGTCTCAAATTCTTGCAAGCGTGTTGCACGCTCAATGCCTGACTGCACTGAACCGGTAGGCGCCACGTTGCCAGCAAACCCTGCAGCAATGGTCGAGCCAATGTCCGCACGCAGCTGCTCAATGGCAGCGATGTTGTCGAGCATTTGCTGGTTGCGAATGGTAAGCCCTTGGAGCTCGCGGTCTGCCGCAGTTTGTCTTGCTTGCCCAACTGCAGACGCGGCACCGACCACGTCGCCCACTAGCGACAAAGTATCGAAGGCGCCACCTAACAAGCCGCTTGCGCTAGCAGCGCCAAGCGCCCCCAGAGTCACACCGCCGCCGGCCGCCGAAGCGCCTGCTAGTGCCGAGCTAGTAAAAAGCTCGGCCCCAGTGATCGCAGCCGCTGTGCCGCCAAGCGTCGGCAAGGCGCCAGCCGCCGCTGCTGTTCCTGCCGCTGCGGTCCCTGCTGCCGCTGTACCTGCTGTTGCGCTTGTACCTGCCGCTGCGGCCGCAGATGCAAATAGTGCCGCCATTGTTTCAGCCATAATTAGTCCGCCGTGATGTAGCTGGTGACGCCGCTCAAAGTGAACGGTTGATGTTCAGTTTGCGTAACTTCGACGCCAACGTCTCGGGAAAACCCTCGAATACCTGTCATTCGTTTTGTACCCGTAAAGAGCGGCACCGACGTGTCAAGCAAAGAATCGCCAAACTGGCGAAACGCAACGCGGTTGCCTTCCACCTTGCATTCGGTTGTTTCAAATAAATCAAGCAACACCTCTGGCGTGCGACGCCGGCGGTTGTGAAACGGGCCGGCCGTTGTTTGCGACGGCGCGGGCAATGTGCGAACCCAGACCTGCGTCTCGCCGTCAGCGTGTGCAGTTGTCACGCTGCGAGTTGCCTGGTGCGCATCCTCTTCTGCCTTCACATCGGGCCAAGGCAACCCTACCTGATAGCTCGACGTTGACGCTCTAGCAAACGTGACCGACCCGCCCGTGGCCGTTTGATTAGGTTGCGACGTTGAATCGAGAACGATCGCAACGGTCTCATCTTCAAGCTGAGATACGGTCGCGGAACTTGCCGCTCCGCCAATAGTCGAGCAATCGACCAAAGCGTCGAAGTCAAATCGCTCAATGTAGCGGACCGTAGCGCCGTCTATATTTCGTTCTGCTACGCAATACAGGTCTTCCTTAACTGATGCGGCGCCGATCCATTTATCACCGGAGCGAGTGACCCACAAAGAAAACGCTGCAATTTCTTGCTCGCGCAAAATAGTGAACACCGCTATGGTGCCGTCGCTGTTCACGTATAGCAGCAAGTTGGTGTCGTTGGTCGACAGCTGTCGCCGAAAAGCAAGCTCAACAGGCGTGCGAATGAGGTGCGAACTTAGCAAGCTAATAATGTTAGCGCTGTAGTTTTGCTCGACCTCGTTGTATACAAATTCTCTAACGGCTTGACCTTCACGCTGAACGAAGTACACCGCGCCGTCGATGGCGTGCGGCACTAAACGCTGAGAGTCCATACCCGAACGTGTCGACAAGCGCATTGTCGTATTGGTCGGCGTAATTGCAGTGTCAATGCTAGACGGCGCGTAATACTCGCCCGAACTCGTCATTAGCGTAAGGTGCGGGCCGACGACAATGTGCCGGATGGTTGGCACCTCTTCGCCGGACGCCGCCAACGTAATGTTGATAGCGTTATTGTCTAAGACGTCAGTGTCGTCGAGGTCGTACGGACTGCCGCTTTTTGATGCGATCATTGTCGACGGCCTTGACGTTGACCCGCCCATAGCTAGGCGCCCCTGAAAGAACGCACCGCACCGCGGCCAACCTCGCGAGTCGCTCCAAATGTCCTCATTGCCTGATCCAAAATTAAATTGCGGCATATTTGAAAACGTTTGCGCAGAAGGCTGCCACTCGTCATGGTCGCCTTGGCGCTGCACGTTACGCGTCTGGTACTCGTTGTGAAACAACAGCAGCGTGTCGTTGTCGATTGCGTACCCCACGTCTGTCACTTTTGCGCTTGGGTACGGCATTGGCACGTCGACAGAGAACGTTTCGGCGCCGCCAGTGTTCCGATAAATACGCAAGTTGTAGTCTGACAAGACCATCAAGTAGCGCTGGTCATCAGCAAAAACAAAACCGAACTGGCGCACTTGCGATGCTGCGGCAGTCTCGGTGTACGCTTTTACCTCCCCGACCTTAATTTTGGCTGTACCGAGGTCAGTGGTACCGTTCCTGACAAGCCGAAACTTGCGATAGCTCTTTGTTGGAGTGAAACGAAAAGTCCGCTCAGTTGTGTCCAACAAGCGAATTGTGTGGCCAACGACTTCCCAGCTTCCGCCGCTTTGTTGGGCTTCAAGGTTCCATTGTTCTGAACTCGAGCTTGCCGAAAGCGATACGTTCAGAACATCAATAAACACATAAGCCTGATTAGAACCGGCGTCGTACACAAACGCTTCGTAGTTGTCAGTCGTGCTGATGTTCGAAGTTGTGACGCTGTCGGTGCTGTCGTTGCCGTCAACCAAGTTTGCAGCTGTGCCGCCGTTGGCCAACGTAAAATTGCCAGACGTCAACGTCGACGCAGACAAGATGCCAACGACGGTGGCCACGTACGCAGTGCCTGGCCGACGCTTTGCGCCGCCCTGCGGTATGACATACACGTTGCGCAGCTTGTCGCAGCCGTTTCGGTAAGCCGCAACGTCGATGCGTGCGTGCAGGCGCTGGTCAATTTCCCCGCGCGTAAACGTAGTTTGGACGTCGCGTATTTCAGGCATTAGCGCAACCGCTCATCAGCAACCAAACCAGCACCGCCAAAGCGCGCCTCTACCAACGTCCAGTCCTGTATTTGCTTTGGAGGTGTTTGCCTAGAATCCCAAGCCTTGACCTTGCGATACAGCCCGCCCTCGCCCTGCTCTGCAGGCAGTCCATAGGCAACCTGCCACCAGTGTTCTGAATCGCCCTGGCGGCCAGTCACGCCGTGCGCAATACGCGCCGACAGCGCCGCTGCCGCGTAGTCTTCAAACAACCCCGGCCAATCGCTTTCGTCTTTGTCTTCGGTCATGTCGATATAAAGCACGGTAGCATCGCTCAACAAGAAACCGCCTTGGCGTTCAAATCGCTTAAACGGCCGAACACCGACGCTGCTTGAGTCGTAGACCGCATGCACTTCCAAACATTCGGCCGGCACCAAATACTGATATTTCCATTCGTTGGCAGGCGCCGTCGCATCTTGCGAGCATTGCGCCTTAGTGCGCGCCCAGTTCCACGGGTACTCTGTTAGCCTCGCTTCCTTGAACGCTGGGTATACGCGAGCCAGCAGCGCCGCCCGATCGCTTTCGTCGTCTTCAAGGCTTGAGATTTCGTTTGCGCCCAAGTTAAACAGCGCGCTGTTGCAGATGTCGACGTCCGTTGTGGCCATGTCATCTCCTTAAGCAAAAAGGGCGCGACTGGTTTCCCGGCCGCGCCCTTCGGTATTGCACCTAGTCCGAGGGCTAGTCGGAGTCGGTGGCCGTAAATGCCAGAACGTTTGCCACGTCCACAACGCCAGAAGCGTTTGCGTTTACAACGTGGAAACCGCCAGCCGTCCATGACGTGGGTGTATCCGCGTTGTTAACTTGCTGGACGATAATGACGTCGCCAATCTTGACGATGTCGCTGACATTGTTGAAGTACCCAGCGGCGTCGACGTCAGTGTTTGCCTCGGTCGTTTGATAGCTCCACATTTGCGGAGCGCGACCACGCTTAGACTGGCCACCGATTGGCTGGAAGTTGTCACGGTCAAATGCCATTGCATTGGCCCTCTAGGTTAGTTAAGTAAAGCCGGCCCGATTATTCGGAGTCGACAGCGACAGACTCGTCGACATCCACGTCGACAATGCCGTTGTCGTCGATGGCAATAGAGCCAGCGGCAAACAGGCCAGCGGCCAAGTAAGACGTCTTTTCAGGGATGTAATTAACTTCGGTCCTGAAGTCGATCCCAACAGCCAAACCAATCGATCCCATTGCACCGCCGTGGAAGGCAAAGCATGTGCGGTTGTTGGTAGCCAACGGCAGCCCGCCTTCGTCTCGATCCTCAATGCAAATAAATTCAAACCCGACGTAACTGTTCATTTCACCGTTGACCAAAGCGCGGACTGAATTAAAGTCCATGCTGGTGGCAGGCGTTACGCCGAGCATTTGCTCAAGAGCGATGCTTGAATGCACAAAGTAACGGTCGGTCATAGGCACGCCGCCCTGCGTAAGCAGGCGCGAGGCTCGGCGCAGTTTGGTAACGTTCATGCCGTCGTTGCCGCCAATGGTGTCAGCGACAGTCAGCGAGGTCGAGCTGGCATCAAGCGCGTCAATTATCAGCTGGTCTTCGCGACGGGTGATACCGCCGGCAATAACATGCGCAAGCAATTTCTTCTCGTCGTAATTGACCTTCTGCTGGTTGAACACGTCGGTGTACTCAGCCGCGATCCAATCCGTAATAGTCGCCGTGGCGCTGGTGTGCGCAATGTTCATTGGCACCACGTCAGTTTGCGGAACGCGTTGCGTGGCTTGGCCTTTGCCCATTTTTGGGAAGCGGTGCGTTGATCCGATAACGCCGCTCTTCACGCGCACTGCTTGGCGTATCTTGCCCATTTCCGCATAGGCGTGCTTAACGATGCTGTCGAACTGTGCGACCGCATTATCAGTCAGTTGGGTAGACATTTTCTGTCAATCTCCAATCAGGTTGAACAAGGGTTACTCGTCCACTCTGCGAAGATTGCCGGCTGGCGTATGCGTCGGGCCCGAAGGTTGCCGTTGCGTGCCTGGTGGGTCACCGCTTCGGTGGTCGGGGTCGGGCGCTAGGCTCGCAGGTCAAAGTCGATTGCCGCAGGCCCAGCGAGGAATCCTTCCCCGTGGGCCCGCGATTCTATTAGCATAGCTAGGCAATTGGCAACCGTGACGTGTTTGTCGTGCGTCCGGTGCCGGCGGCAAACTCCCACGCCTTGTCGACTTTCATCTTGTATTGATTGTCGACCTCGTACAGGAGTTCGCCCTTGTCGTTGCGCGCTCCTTGCATGGCGTGCACCTCTTCGAGCGTCGGCATGCCTTCAAGCGTTGCTCCCCCTGTTGGCAGGTCTGGGTTCTCGCTGCCATCAAGCCTAGCCATTATCTTCGACATTGCGCTGATAAAGTTGGCGTTGTTACCAAACTTAAGCATTGCGTCATATTCTTGCTCGTTCAGGTTGAAACGGCCGTCGCCGCCCGTGATGGTTTTAAGTCGGCCAACCACGCCTGTCGCCATTGCCTTTGCCCGCTGCTCGCCGCCGAGCTTTTCGTACTCTGCGGTGACGTCAATTGGGTCAGGGAGAATGTCGTTAACTTCGACCATAAAGTCTTTCATGACCGCTGCGAATCGGTCTTTGCTAAACCCGTGACGCTGAGCCACGCGCGACCAAGCCTGAACTGCTGGATCTTCGGCACTGATGTTAGCTGCCGCCCTTAACGGCGATTCGTCTTCTCCCTTTGGCGCTTGGAAGTCTTCCAGGTAGGCTTCGGCAGTCGCAAGGCCTTTGCCCTTGTCCAGCTGTGACGCCTCTGTCAATTTCGAATTAAACTCGTTGCGCAAATCCGCGTAGCTTTTTGCGATTTTGGTGACATCGGCGCCGTTGTCGGAATCCCAAAATTGCTCGGGCACCCAGTCGGGGCGATCACCCGCTGTCCCTTCTTCTCCGAATTTCGCGTAGTAAATGTTGCTGCCGTTGTCGACGCCACCATCGCCACCAGCACCCTCGTCTGCGTCGCCACCATCGTCGACGTCGTCGATTTGGTTGGATGCATCTTCCAAGATAGAACCAGCACTCCATTCGCTCATACTTCCGGGTCCTCCCACGTCATATAACGCTCAATCTCGCGCACTAAGCTGTTTTGACCCTCGCGCATGAACCCGTTCTGCTCGGCACTGAGGCCGTCTGCACCGGTAAATCCAATGCCGGGCACAAAGCAGCTTTGATCGATTGTGATCGAACGCATGTGAGCCATAACCTTCCGACCTGCTGCGGTGTTAAAACAGGCGCGATAGTTAGCAGAAAGCTCGCGCACCTGCTCAATATGCGCTGCTTTTTGTCTGTCGGTCGCCTCCTTAGATGCCTCGAGGCCGTCTGCGCCTGCGAGAATTTGGTCGACAATGTCGACACTGCTCGGGATTTCTATGCCAGTCTCCTATGCAGCCAGCTGTATTGGAGCGGCGCCCTGCGGGGCGCCAGGTTGAACTGCACCGCCTGGCTGCGGTTGCGGTGCTTGCCCTGCCATTTGTTGACCTATCTGTTGGCCCATCATCTGGCCCATGCCTTGTTGGATTGCCACCCGCTGCTCTTTTGACCGGACTAACCGCCGGTCGACTTTTAGCTTGTCGGCCAGCCATTCGCCCATGTCTTCTACGGCAGCGTTTAGCATCAGCGTTTCAGGCCCCAACTGTTGCAGCAATTGCAGCCAAAGCATGGCGACTTCCATTTCTTTCATTGACTGCTGCTGTGCGAGCGGGCTGGTCACGTTAATCGAAACTGTTAGTCCGTTGATGCGAATAGGAAAGTCTATGAGGCCTTTTCGGTGCATGATGTCCAGCAGTCGCGTCCAAAGCGGGCGCACGACTTCCGACATCAATCGGCCAAATGGGGCGCCAATGTCTGCCTGCAATTGTTTGATGCGCTGGACAATCTCTGTCGCAGACCTAACGCTTGCGTCCATTGGCGGCAACCGCTCGTCGAACAGATACCGTTTGATCTGCGCGCGCATGTCCTCGAGCACAAGCTGCCCGACGTCGAACCGTCCGCCCCATTGCAGCGGCACTAGGTTTTCTGGGCGTTTCGCAGCGATGACCGAGCCGGGTCGTACTGTCACTGTTGCTGGATTAAGCACGCCGTCATCGGCGCCAACAAAAGCACCGGACACGGCGAAGCTCGCGTTTTGCAGAATAAGCGCAACGACAGCGTTGGCAGTTTTAATGTCTGGCAATGCAAAGTGCAGCGGCCCTCGCCCTTGCGACTCACCAGCAACTTTGATCCAGCGTCCGACAATCCAGGGGTCCGTTTGATACACGCGCTCAACAATGCGCGTCACTTCTTTGGACCGCCCTTGGCTTGACTGACAGATAACTTCGTAGCGCCAGACCTTATCGTCGCGATCGTAATATGTGACCTCTTCTAGAGACACTTCCTCTTCGCTTTTCTCCTCGTTGGTAATTTTCTCCTTGTCACCGTCTGGCAGTTTTTCAATGTCGGCGTCTGGCCAAGTCCGCTCGACGTTGCGGCCGCGGACCTTGTACTTGCGAAACTTGCCGTCAACCGTGCCGTCTGGGCCTTCGTCAAAAGCCACAGTGGCAGACGGCACCGCTTCGAAACGAATGGGCGTGTCGCGGTCGTCAGACTCGTGTACTAGCAACACCGCCGTGCCTGCAGCGAGCTCAAGCAGAAACTCATTTATTTGCAAATCAAAATTGCTGGCGTGCACTAACGCGAATCCCTTGCGCGTTGCGTCTTGCAACCTTAGTTGCACCTCGTGCAAAAAGTTTTCCGGCACAAACGGGCCAGGCTGAAGCTCAACCCATTGGGCGAATGGCGGCATCAAGTCGGATTGAATCCGATTGGCAAACGCCACCGTGCTTGAGATTGCAGTCGAATCGTAGACGCCGGTCATGCGGTCGTCGCCGTTGCGAGCTCCCGCGCCGCCGGCAGTGTCGTCGTACAGGTTCCGCATGGGCAGTGAGAATTTGAATATTTCCCCCATTACACCACGCCATTGGTGCTTGTCTCCCCATGCGGCCGTGCTTCGGTTTGCTAGCGCCTTTGGCGCGAGAGATCCCATCAGGTCAACCCAATACTTCGGATTGGTTAGACATAACGCCGCGGTTGCCAGTTTCCTGAAACATTGTGGCCTGCCCGCCTTGAAGGCCGCGCAACAACTGAAGCTGCGCGTCTTTCTTTCTTTTTTCTTCCGCCTGCCTGCCTGCAAGCTCGGCCCTTTGCTCTTTGGCCAACTTTGCTTGCTCTTCACCATTGCCGCCAAACAAGGCGGATATTGCATTAGACATCTCTACTCCCTCATAAGTGACAACGCACCCATTGATAACAAACGCCGCCTCAACTGCGCCGGGCTGTGACACCAAGGCGCGTCCAAGTTGAGAACCGACTTTACTACCGTCACGCAATTGACGGGACCGAAGTATCGCACGTCATTGCGCTGTACGAGAACGTCTAATCTCAAAATGTCAAGACGTTTGTTGTTGTCTAATAGATGCTTAGCCACCTTGACGGGTGGCATTGCCGTCCAGTCGACATACATTCCGCCCGGCGTGCATTCCGCTTTCACAGTGAACTCGGCAGCCATAATGCCGGGCTCGGGGTGGAAGCGGCCCCACATCACCCAACAATGCCCCCAATTGCGCTCGATGAGCGCTCGCCACCAATAGCGTCGTTGCGGCGGGGTAAACACGACCCACGCACGCAGCTTCTCGTTGTGAACGCCAGAGGTGACCGGCATTTAGCGGTTGCGACGAAGTTTCCGCACGCCAAGCACACGGTTAGCAGAATAATAGGCGCGCGTCACTCGGTTTGATTGATTGCCCCCGATAACCGCTACTTGACCGTCTCGAGCCTCCGCTTGGTGATCAAAGATAGCGACGTGCCCTGAGGCGTTGAGCACGTCAGGCCCAGGTTGCGAACCGCGACCGCGCTTGAAGATGACGACGCAGTTGCCGTGGGCGTCCTTAAGATCGACAGCTTGGCCAACCGTAAGCCAATACCGAGCCTGCAAAGCTCTCCATTTTTCCGGGCCGGGCAAGGCAAACCCCATGCTATGGGCCACAAATCCGGCAAACGCTCCGCACCATGCCGTCTCGTCGTCTTGCACCCAACGGCCAAACATTTGCAACCAGCCCACCACAAGCGGATTGTGTCGCCCGCCCGGAATCTCGGCCGTGCCCAGGTACTGCCGAGCCATATCACTACACGTCCAAATCATTGCCAATGTCCTCCACTCCTGTTGGTTTACTGTCAATTGCGACCAAGTTGTTAGCCCGCTGGTCAGCGTCGGGCAGGGAAGCAATAGCCTTGGCTAAGTCGGCGTCGTTGAACGTTGCCGGGTGATTCAGGACCATGTACGCAAGCAACGCCTCGCGCACGTCTTTGCGTTTGCGTACCTGCTCCTCTTCAAAGTTGCGCGTGACCTTTGCTTGCTCGGTCGCGTTTAGCCAAGCCCATTCCAATCCGCGCAAGATGCTGGAATCAAAGCCCTCGTCTGGATCTCGCCAAGCGCCTTTGAGCTGCAGCATGTTGTGCCGGCCTTGCTTGTTCCACCAGACCTCAGCGTCTGAGCGGATTTGCGACCACTTCATGCCGTAGACGGTGCGGCCAAGACTTGTCATGTTTGGAGCCACTAGGCGCAAGCTCCGCCCGTCTTTGAGCGGATCCTTCACATAGCATGGGTATACGCCGTCAGTGTTCATCAGAGAACCCACCTCGCAATAAATAGCCACGTCACTACCCAGGGCGTGACGCCTAAACACAACACTGAACTGATCATGAATCCGCGCCAACACAGCTCGAACAGCTCGCGCAAATCTATTTCGGCTTGTCTCGAAAGAATTGGCCGACGCATCAGAACGCCGACCGGAGTTTGTAACGTGTCATGTGAGCACCCCAAAAGGGTCAACCTCGACCCTGTCGTTGTAAACTTGGCCGCGGTGACGCGCGAACGCCTCGCGACCTTGGAGTCGACGAAAGCCGCCGGCGCCGAGTATTAAGTAGCCAAGCGCGTCGCACTCATGGCTAAACTCATTCTTCATCGGCTGCTGCTGGTGGATGGTTTCCCCGCTCACCTGCTGCGTGCGGTAGTACCAGCGTCCCGCTAGCCCAGCGATAAGGTGCGTGCACCGCTTGTTAACGATGATGCCCGGCCGACCGTCAAACACTTTCTGTGTCAGGTCTTGGATGCACTCGACTCGCAGCCGCGGGTCTTGCGTTGGCGCTTCGCGCGCTGGCAGGCCTCGAGATCGTAAAAAATCGAACCCGACCTGCTCGAAGATTTCGTCTTTAGATTGCCCGGCTGGGTCTCCCCAACCTTCGGCGTCGTCCAGCAATCCGTTCCACCTGTCGCCGAACAGTTGAGCCCCGACCTGATGCACTAGGTATGTCAGGTTGTCCAGGCCAATGCCGTCGCCACTGATGCCGGCATGAATAAGCAGCGGCCCTCGAGGATGCTGTTGCGCAATGACGCACGCCGGGTGCAGCGTTCCCGAGCCAATGTCCCAGCCAAACAACAGCGGCGCGTCAATGAGTCCGAATCCGTCAACCATGCGCTGCTGGTCGAACCCAGGCACGCACGGCCTACCGTCTTGCAGAAACACGCGCTTGACTTGCAGGTAACGTGAGATCCAATCAGGGTCTTTGCCTGACAGTCGTTGCGTGTAATACCCAGCAGGCAAGTGCACCAAGTTTTCAGCCTGACGGTTCAGCCGGTAATACTTATCGCCGTGCCTGAAACTGCCCGGCTCGTCGGCGGTCGAGTCGAACAACGCCGGTGGCTGCGTCAACACGCTAACGTCCGGGTCGTTATCAGTAGCCGCCTCAAAATCGTGCAACCAGTGTGTGTCGTCCGGCTCGTTAGTGTCGGCCAACATGCCCGACCAGGTGCACGGCACACCCCCTTGCTCGATGCTTGGGTAGCGGCCGTGCCGCAAATCAGCAGCGTCAAATATGACTTTCACAATCTCCGACAGCTCGTTGAAATAGAACAACGACGTTTGTTGCGATAACAATTTTTTCACGTCGGTGCGGTCATCAAGGCCAAGGAACTCGACGTGCAAGTCCAGGCCAGGCTGGCCGCGGTACGCACCAGCATCGGCACAAACGGTCACGACGCCGTGCTCAGTGTCCTGTTTTTCAAAACGCGGCGGGCGCACCCACTCAAACTCGCGCGGCCTTGACACAATGCGTTGTTGCATCGGCGAGCCGAACGTCACTCTTGAGCCAACTCGCTCTTCCGGGTAGACAGACTGCCACGAGTCGATGGTCGTAGACCGCAGCTCGGGTTTGGTGTTGCGCACTATCGTCGCCTTGAACGGCCGCACCCCGTCAGGGTTCGGTATTTGCTCAAGGGCGTGCATCAACACGGCCGCACACATTCCGATTGTTTTTCCCGAACCAAACGGGCCCTTGATGATGCGAATGCGAGCGCGAGATCGCAGCGCTTCAAACACGGTTGGCGCCGCCGTGAAGTCAAGCTGAGGAACAAAAATGGACACTAGCTGTCACCTCGCGGCAAGAACCGCGGCGCTTCAAGCGCGCCGTCTTCGGCGGTCACTACCTCGCAAGCGTCAAAATGAACCCAGGTTGAGCAGCTTTGCGTGTTGCGAATTCTAACGTTGATGTACGGTTCGCCAGGTATCACCTTGCGGCGGTTCGACAACGGGCCTTTGTATCGGCCGCGGCGAATCTTCTCGACGGTGTACAAGCTACCCTTGTATCGAATTCTATCCCCAACGGCGACGCCTCTGGCTGCCAGCCCTTCGGACGAATAAACCAAATTTGTCATCAGTGTCTGTCTGACATTAAGGCGAGCCACGCCGCTGCCGCCTGGAGCGGAACTTGCGCGTTACCCAGAGCGCGGACGCGGTGTGATTTAGCGGAAAGCCCATGAGCCATTCCGCCACCGTGGCTGTAAGCCGGTGCCCAGTCGTATGCACCAGTGTGTCTGGCAATGGCTTCGATCGTGTCCCGCTCTTCCGCTTCCAATGCTCCGCGCTGCACGGGCTCTTGTAGTCGCGTGCGCAGAGTGTCGGGAGCCGTGCCACTTGGCCCGTTAGGTAATAATCCCCCGTCCCGCGACTGTTCTTTGTGTTGATGCTGTTCTTGTTGCCGTCGGACGCGATCAGGGTTGGCAGCAAGCAAAAACCATCTGTCGCGCCGATGGGGTGCGCCAACGTCAGACGCTCCAATTTTTCCGTCGCGCCAGGCATATCCACGCGCCAAAAGCTCGCGAATGACGACGTCGCGGCCGCGGGTTCGGATAAGCGGGCTGTTTTCAAGAAAGACGTATCTCGGTTGAATAACATCAATTGCTCTTGTGACTTCGAAGAACAATCCGCTTCGCTCGCCTCCGATACCGGCGCCCTTTCCGGCTGCGCTGATATCTTGGCAAGGAAATCCCGCTGCGATGCAATCCACTCGACCGCGCCAGGGCATAAAGTCAAAGGTTCGGATGTCGCATTCTGCGACTGTAAGCCCTGGGAACCATCCATCTTCGGACCTATCTCTGAGTACGTCACAGCAATACGCATCCTGTTCGACTGCCAGCACGGGTGTGTGGCCTAAAATCAGATCGGCAAGCATGCCGCCGCCGACGCCAGCAAATAAATGTGCGGTTTTCATGGCAACGGCGGCGCTCATCCTTTTGCTCCTGCAATTGCGTCCATGAATTGCACGTATTGCCAGCCTTGACTTCTGGCCAACGCCTGCCGGACCTCCGCTTTGTTATCGCGGCCAATCATGTCCTGCTGCACCGGCTCAGGCTTCCGCTGTTTCTCGTTTGCCTGGTTCATTGTGCACGTCACAATGTGCTCGGTTCGCAGCCTAGCGGCTGGGTCTTTACTTGGCTTGGCAAACATGCCGCGACTGTTGCGGTACAACTGCCAAGTGCCGTCGGAACTAGGCTGGGCGTCGAACGCTACTGGCCGCGACATGCCGGCAGGCTCCGCCCAATACACCAGTTCATTGCAAAACTTGCAGCGCGTTGGATCGGGTTGATTCATGTTTCGAGCGCCTCTATCGATTGCCGTGCATCTTCCACTTGCTCGTGTGTGATGCGGTCGTGCGTCACGTCGCCACCGGCGTTGGCTGGGCGCGGCAAAGTTGGCGGGTTTTTTGCCGCGTCTTTGCCTTCGAGGTAGGCAATGCGTTTGCGCGCCTCAACCAGTTCGACGTGGTCGTGCTGCCCGATTTTGCGAGACCGTTCCAGCAAATCGAGAACGTCGCCGTGCACCCTGTCAATTTCGCTCAGCAAATCCGAGCAAAGATAGACGCCCAACCTTTCAATCCAGTTTTTCGGGTTTGGGAATAACGCCCCTGGGGGAGTGTTGAGTTTCATATTTTGCCTCCTCTGTTGCGCCAATAATTGTCAGCCCGCCGAGCTCGGGTCGCGTGCCTGCCGCATCTTCAGCCGTCGTCGCACCCAGTCCGTGCAGGTCTAAATACCCGGCCAGCAGTTTCAGAGCGTCCAATTTACCGTGCAAACGCACTTTTGTTACGTTGCCTTCAGCGTCGCTCTGCACCTCCTGAATCGCCGCCCGCAGGTGGGGCGGTAAAGTGGCGAGGGTTTCGAGCGATGTCCCGGCAGACAAGATGCTAGGCAGGTCTGCGAACGCAATTGCGGCCGCTTCGCCAACAACCCTGGTCGCTGAAACTGAGTATTGCTCCAGCTGAGCGGTGACAAACTCATCGACAATGGCGCGGCCTTCGGGCCTCTCAAGGCGCAGCTTCACGGTCTTGGGGTCTAGGTCAAACTCTCGCGCAGTGGCCGCCGCGTTCAGGCGGTTAGCAACGTAGGCCCGAGCCAACGCTCGAGTGTCGATGTCTGGCCGCTGAGCCGGCATCAGTTAGCTGGCCAGCGCCGCAGCCCTAGCCCGGCGGCCAGCCTCTAAATCCTTTGCCAGCTCTTCGTTCGCGCCCACTTGCCCTGGCAGCGATTGCACCCCGTTGCCGCGCTTCGGCGCACGCAGCTCGCTCACCATGTACGCATGCCCAACCAACCGCCTCAAGAAGCGGTCAACGGTCATTCCCTCCGACCTGCTGACAAACTCTAGCCATTCGCGATGGTGGCTTTTGGGGTGGAAAACAACACCAGCACCGCCAACACGTTCGCCAGGCTCGAAAGACGCAATGCCGTCGGCGACGTGCAGAACGCGATATTGCTTGCGGTACGTTTGGCCGTCGTCCCGAAACTCGATCACCACGCCGTGGCCCGGCAAAACGCCCTCACTGCCGCGACTGCCAGGCACTAGGTCGTCCGCTCGCACCCAACGTCGGCCGCTCTCAAATTCTGCCATTTGCCCTGCGTGTTCCACATGGAACAGATGCAAATCATCAGGGCCGCTTTCAAGCTGCTCTTGTCTGGCAGCCTCTGCGGCTTGCTGTTCGGAAAACCATCTTTTCCAGGCGAGCAACGCTTTGCGGGCCGCCGGCGTCGCCATGTCCAACTCGTTGCCGTCGTCGTCGAGGTAGAGCAACTCCCCCAATTCAGGCATGTGTGCATACGTCGTGCCCTCTACCGCTAGGGCAGACGGCATCGTTGTGTGGCTTGCGGACACAGCCGCCATGATCGCGTCAGACGTGAGTTGACGTCCGTCGTCTTCTAGTTCTGCCTGCGCGGCCGTCATTGCATCAATCATTATCGTTCTCCCGCATCGTTGAGTTCGTTAGCGCGCGGCGCCAATATGCCGCGCTGGTTTCGTCAGGTTCGCGCTCCGGGACACCAACTCGTCCGTCCAATACCTGCCGCTCAAACTGCGACAGCGGCCGAATTCTTTCATAGCAGGTCGCACAGATGTAGTGGCGGTCGACAGGATAGTTCGGCGTGCGCACCTGAGTCACTGCGGCTGCCCCGCATTTGCACGGCGGCAGCGGTGGCAATTTGTTGTCTTTCCCGTCGCCGACAGCATCCTGCCGCACCTTGCCAAACTTGCCGGTGTGCATTTTCGCGTAGTCATTCACTGCTTTTGATACCTCCCCTCTGCTACTTTTGTGGCGTTGTCGACGTTCAGCAGCCATGTCAAATCTGCTCGGAACCCATTGTCATTTTCGCCCAGCAAAAACGGCGAATCTTTCACCTGCTGCCACAGGCCAACCCAGTCCTCTTCTTCAAGGCCGTCCATGTGCGCATATAGCTCTTGGAAGCGGGCCTTCCGCTTCTCTGACCATTTATCCGGCGGTGTGGCCAGCTGCAACATAGGCAAATATTCGTTGTATGTACGTACGCACGCTTCCATAGATACTAAAACTGATTTATCAAAACTGAGACCGGGACCGAGACCGAGAGCCGACAGCTGCTGGGCCGGTGTCGTGAAGCCGTCCGCGGCGGTGATCGCTCCTTCCGTACTTCCCTGATCCTGTCCCTGATCCTTTCCATTCCCTTCCCTTCCCTTCCCTTCCTCTCCTTCC
>TARA_R100001163_G_scaffold20136_1_pt1 | contig 28703 bp, 45 predicted proteins | sample TARA_R100001163 | Tara Oceans TARA_R100001163 (sample SAMEA2621285) | marine metagenome | biome: marine biome (ENVO:00000447); feature: deep chlorophyll maximum layer (ENVO:xxxxxxxx); material: "saline water (ENVO:00002010), including plankton (ENVO:xxxxxxxx)" | depth 120 m
AGTTATGTCGTTTGATTATCCTAAAGATATGCTAGAAGACTTTATTAATTATTGGACTGAAGGTAAAAGAAAAATGAGGTATCAAAAACAGCCTACATTTGAAATTAAGTTGCGGTTAATTCGCTGGTCAAAAAATGATAAGAAATTTAATTCTAAAAAAACAAACAATAAATTTAAAAATCAAATAGACGAATATAAAAAAGGATTAGACTTACTATGAAATTACTAAAAGACGAAACTACTAAAGAATTAGCTAAAAAATTATACGACATAATTAACAGAGTTAATATAGAGTTAAATTTTAATACTACAGCAGAGACAATGGTAGGACAAGCAAAAATATTAACTAACGATCTTATTACTATAAGAAGATTTAATAAATTAACTTTTGAACAAATAAGAGACGCTTTTTATGAAGGAGTAAGAGATGACGATAAAGATAAATTTATGAGTATTCCGACTTACTTTAAATGGATTAAAAGGCATAAAAAACGTATTAACGAAGCTATTAATAAAGTAGAATATTTAAAAGAAGACGTTAAACAAGTTGATTATTATCCAAAACATTTAAAACTATTAAAATAATGGAAACACTAATATTTATAAACATTTTATTATTATACTTATTATTTAGAAACAATCATAAATATTAATATGAATATACTTGAATTATTTGCAGGAAGTAGAAGTTTTAGTAAAGCAGCTGAGGAGCTAGGATATAATACTTTTAGTACTGATATAAAAAAATTTAAAAATATTGATTTAGTTATAGATATTTTAGAATTAGATTTACACAATCTTAAAAAAGAATTATTTAAAAAAGGTATAGACAAAATTGATTGTGTTTGGGCTTCTCCTCCTTGTACTTATTTTAGCGTTGCTAGTATTGGACATCACTGGAATAAAAACCATACTCCAAAAACAAAAGAAGCAGTTTTAGGATGTAAAATAGTTATTAAAACTTTAGAAATTATTGAATTTTTACAGCCTGATTTTTTCTTTATTGAGAATCCTAGAGGCAAATTAAGAAAGTTAAAGTTTATGCAAAAAATTCCTAGAGCTACCGTTACTTATTGTCAGTATGGAGACAAAAGAATGAAGCCTACTGATATTTGGACAAACCATTTATCAAGTAATGATTTATTTGGAGATAATAAACTACAAGGCTGGTTTCCACGAAAAATATGTAAAAACGGAGATACTTGTCACGAATCAGCTCCTAGAGGCTCACAAACAGGAACGCAAGGCATAAAAGGAAACTATGAGAGAAGTAAAGTCCCTAAGGAATTATGTTTAGAAATTTTAAAATCATTATAATATGAAAATACTAAACTTATACGCTTGTCTAGGAGGAAACAGGTACAAATGGAACGAAGTAAAAGAAGACATAGAAGTTACAGCTGTAGAATTAGATAAAGAAGCCGCAAGGTTATACCAAAAAAGATTCCCTAATGACAGAGTAATAGTTGGAGACGCTCATCAATATTTATTAGAAAATTATAAAAAATATGATTTTATTTGGAGTTCTCCTCCTTGTCCTTCTCATAGTAGAATAAATATAAGTCAATATACGAGAGATAATTGGACTCCAAGATATCCTAATATGAAACTATACGAAGAGATTATTTTTTTAGATAATTATTTTACAGGAAAATATTGCGTAGAAAATGTAATTCCGTTTTATGAGCCGTTAATTCCAGCAAAAAAAAGGCATCGTCATTTATATTGGACAAATTTCTATTTGCCTAGTGTTTTAAGTAAAAGAGAAACATTCGATATATCTAGGACTAAAAATCTTATAAAAGCACTATCCGAATTTCACGATTTTGACTTTAACAAATATAAAGGAAAACAAAGGAAAAATAAAATGGCTCGAAACTTAGTTGATTATGAAGCAGGGAAAACAATATTTCAAACAATGCTGGGAATACAAAAACAAGAAAACCAAAAACAAACAAAATTATTTTAATATGAAAACTAAAGAAGAAATAAAAAAACTATTACAAAAACACTCTATTTTAAGAGACTCTGATCCTCATTTAATTGCTACTTATTGGCATACTGAATTGAAAATAAAAGGAATAGATTTACATAATATAACAGGATATGATTTGTTAAAAGAGTATTTATGTAAAAGCAAATTGACAAGCTCAGAAACTATAAGAAGGATGAGAGCTAAAATACAAGAAGAGGACGAAAGTCTAAGAGGCAAATATTATCAGGGAAGGCAAACAGTTGAGCAAGATAAAATGAAAGCAAAGCTAGGATATAACGTAGAGATGAGCTGCGAAGTAAAAAAAAAAGAACATTATCCAATAACTTGGCTCTTTTTAAATGAAAGTGAAAACAATAAGTAAACTAAAAAAAGAGCTTGACAAATGGTTTAGTTTATATATTAGACTAAGAGACGCTATGCCAGTTTCTGGATTAGTTCAATGTTTTACATCGAATCGAGTTTATCATTATAAGAGTCTTCACGCAGGGCACTTTATGTCTAGACGTCATATAGCTACTAGATGGAATGAGAAGAACGTACAAAGCCAGTCGGCTGCCGATAATTTATTTGGACAGGGAGAGCAGTTTCGCTTCGGACTTAATTTAGATGCTAAATACGGAGAAGGAACAGCTGAAGAGTTGCAAATATTAGCTCAAACTAGATGTAAGATGACTAGAGTAGATTATGAAGAAAAAATAAAATATTATAAAGACGCTGTTAATAAGTTAAAAAAAGACAAAGAATTGATATAATATTTTTTATAACTTTGGATATATGAAAACTCCAATTTGTGCAAGTAAAGAGCACGAAGTAATTATAAAAAATTATTTAGATATGCATAGACAATTAATAGAAGACATATCAAATAAAGAAAGGTATAATAATTATATTGAAGGATATAATTTAGTAATTGATCTTCATAACAATTACGGAAACAATACAAACTCTTCTAATTGGTATGACTGGATAATGATTATACCTATAAATATTACAGTTTTAACTAATGGATTTTTAGCAGGAATACAGACTAGAAACAATAGAGCTACTGTCAGAAGTTATAAAGTAATAGTTACTAATTTAGTACACGAAGTAGCAGACAAATTAGAAAAATTAGAAAGAGTATATGAATAAGATATATAAAACAATAGCAGACTTACGTCCTAAATTTGTAGAGCTTGCAAGAAATTATACTACAGATGAAAACGAAATTCAAAACAGCGTACAAGAGTTAATGTTGTATTTTATGACTATGAATAATAATACTTTAAAAAAAGTGTTTGAAAACGATAAGGAAAAAGGACTTCTTAAATATGGAAACGTAGTTTTAAAAAGAAGCTTAACAAGTTCTTATAGTAGATACTATTATAAATATAAAAAGTATTATGAAAATATAAAGAACAATCCGCATATAACTACAATAACTAAAAATAAAAACAAAACATTAAGTAATTATCCAGAGTTATTAGAAGATTATCCAAAATGGGAAAAATTAGAATCTATAGACAAAGCTTTGCAAGATATTTACTGGTACGATTCTAAAGTCTTTCAGCTTTATTATTATGAAGGAAATACTCTTGACTCACTAGCTAAAAAGACTGGAATAAGTCGTAATAGTTTATTTAGTACTATAGACAAAGTAAGAGATATACTTAAAGAAAAATTAAATGACTAGTTTTTTAGTCAAAGACAAAATATATAAAGAAAGGATTAGTATATGTAGAAAATGTGAATTTTATTTTAAGCCTACAGGAACTTGCTTAAAGTGTGGTTGTTTTATGCATTTAAAAACTAGGATTAGTTATACAAAGTGTCCTTTAGGAAAGTGGTATAAAGTAAAAGATATAAAAATAAGAAAAGATATACCTAAAGAAATAATAAAAGAAGTAATAGATTTATGGAAAGATTTAAAAACAGGAAGAGCGACTAATCACGCTAGTAAAGAAAAAATGATTGACCTATGGAATATAATTTCTGGAGCTGGTTACAATCCGAAGACAAATTGTGGCTCTTGCGTTGCTTCAGCATTTGACGGAATTAAAAAAATATATAATAAATATAAAAATGATTGAATTTCTAAAACATATTACAGGATTATGCGGAGAGCCTCATCCTAGCTTGTTGACACTAATTTATGGAACACCGATTTTAAGCTATGTAGTATATAAATATAAAAATTATAAAAATGACAAATAAAAAATTAAATATAAAAATACCTGATTATTACATAGGAAAGATTTACGGCTATGAAGCTAGAAAGGTAGTAGAAGATTTTAATTTAAATTACAATATAGGCTCGACAGTTACTTATCTCTTACGAGCTAATAATAAACACGAAACTCCTAAAGAATGTATAAAGAAAGCTATAAATCATTTATATTTTGAACTAGAGAGAATAGAAAATATTGAAAATAAAAATATTTATCCACGATCAGGAGCTTTAATTTCAGGCGGTAAACTATGATAAAATTTGTATGTAAATGTAATAAAGAAATAAAAGAGTTGCAAAAAGCTACTCTTAAAATAATAGACGGCAAAGTAAGAACTGTAGAAGCTGTCTGTAGTTGTGGGAAGTATATGCAAGAATATGAGAAAGACTTTAACGGCTTTCCAAGTCTTATAAGGACTGAAGCTACGCTAAGTAAAAAAAAAAGACAAGATAAACTTTGGGACTCAGCAAAAGAGAAACTGTGCGGAAAAAGAAGACTAGACGAGCCTTTTAAATAAATGAAGTTTGTAATAAAAGACAATAAAGATAAGCAAAGTCTAATAAACTATCTAAAAGAATTAGGCTCTAATTATATAGTGGACGTAAAAAAACAGAAAGAGAATAGGTCAATAATGCAGAACAATTATTACTGGAAATGTATCGTACAAGTATTAGCAGAAGAGTGCGGCTACTTTAACGATGAAATGCACGATATACTTAAAGTAAAATTCTCTTCTCAGTGGGAAAGTATACAAGTTAAAGACAAGACTGTAGGATTGCAAACTATAAATTCTACGGCTAGAATGAACACTAAAAACTTTGAAATATATACAGAAAGTATTCGTATTTGGGCTTTGTCTGAATTAGGAATAAGATTGATGCTTCCAAATGAATACGAATAAATTATATAATATAATACAACTTGAATAATCAAATTTTTTCAAAATGAAACAACACGGAGGTAAAAGACAAGGAGCAGGACGTAAATCTAAAAGCGAAGAGCAAAAGCTTATAGAAAATCTTTCTCCTATGTCAGAAACAGCTTTAAACTCATTAAGAGAAGGATTAGAAAAAAAACAACAATGGGCAGTAAAATTATTCTTTGAGTATTTTTACGGAAAGCCTCAGCAAAGAGTAGATGTAACTACAAACGAAGAGAGTCTTAATATGCCACTTATAAACTTTGTAGACTCTGAATCTTAATAGTAAATATAAAGCTTTATTTAATTCAAACGCTAGGTACTTTATAATAACTGGCGGTCGTGGCTCTGGAAAGTCTTTTGCAGTTACTGTATTTCTTACTCTTTTAACTATGACGGAAGGAATAAGAATACTATTTACAAGATTTACTATGGTTTCGGCTCATTTGTCTATAATACCAGAGTTTCTAGAAAAAATAAAACTTTTAGGATATACTAATATATTTAATATTAACAAAGCTGAAGTATTAAACACAGCTAATAATTCTGAGATATTATTTAGAGGAATAAAAACCTCAGCAGGAAACCAAACAGCAAGTCTTAAGTCTTTGCAAGGTATATCTACTTGGATTCTTGACGAAGCCGAAGAGCTAATAGACGAAAATATATTCGATACTATAGATTTAAGTATAAGAGAGAAAGGAGTTCAAAATAGAATTATATTAGTACTTAATCCAGTCACTAAAGAACACTGGATTTATGAAAGATTCTTTTTAGAAAGAGGAGTAGAAGCTGGATTCAATGGAGTTAAAGATAACGTATGTTATATACATAGTACATATAAAGACAATAAAGAAAACTTATCAGAAAGCTTTTTACAACGTATTAAAACCATTAAACAAAGAAATATAAAGAAATATAATCATACTATTTTAGGTGGCTGGCTAGACTCAGCTGAGGGAGTAGTCTTTACTAATTGGACAATAGGACAGTTTAATCCAGATAATTTACAAACAAGTTGCGGAATGGACTTTGGATTTTCTGTTGATCCTGATAGTTTAACAGAAGTAGCAATAGATAAAAAGAAACAAATAATATACTTAAAAGAACATATATATAAAAACGGACTTAAAAGCCACGAATTAGCTAAGATAGTATTAGACAAAGTAGGAAACAAGCTTATTATAGCTGATAGCTCAGAGCCTAGACTAATAGAAGATTTAAAACATTTAGGAGTAAATATAAGACCAGTTAAAAAAGGCACTATAGAAAGCGGAATAAGTCGTATGCAAGACTATCAATTAGTCGTAAGTCCTGAGTCTACTAATATAGCTAAAGAGTTAAATAATTATGTATATAGCGACAAGGGTAGTAAATTGTATGTAGATGCCTATAACCACGCTATAGACGGAATACGTTATAACGTAATATACCATTTAGACAATCCTAATTATGGACGTTATGTAATACAGTAGTCTTTTTAGGCTTTATAAATTTTAAGTAGCAACCAAAGGAGCAAAGATCAATACTATAATCAGGCTCAGCATCTCCACAGTCTATTCCTAATTTAGAGCCGCATACTTTACAATATCTATTTTTGTTTAATTTTATTTTATCCATTTGGATATGCATATTTTAATCTTTTTAATCTATTATTAGGATTTTCTCCTTTTATAGTATAGTCTCCTATTATTTCGCAAATCAATTGTTCGTGTAAATCGCTTACACCTGTAGGCTCTAAGTCGAAATCTATAAAAGCTCGTAAAACTTCATTTTGTAAAGAAGTTCTTAAGCTTCTCATATAGTGTCTGTATTCGTGTGCCCAAAAGTAAGTATTTGTATTTGTCATTTTTTTTTGTTTTAAATTATGGTACAAATATACAGCTTTTTTTATAACTAACAAAATATTTAACAAAATAATTAAAAAGTTATTAACAATTGTAAGGTTAATAAAAGAGATACTAGATATAAAGAGTCAACTCCCTGTTTAGTTGTAAATTAAATTTTTTAATAATTTATTTTACTTGTTGTTTTCAATATTGACTATTTAACCTTTACAAAGTATAACCGCTGAGTTAATAATTATATAGATTAAAAACTTTATATTAGTACCTCTTTAAAGTGACAAAAACTTTAATAACCGTTGCAAATATAAAATAATAATTTTATTTTAAACTAAAAACAAAAAATTTATATAATATAATAAGTAATTACTATGAAGATAACAATAAACAATAAAGGCAAAAAAGAAAGTTTTGATTTAATTGAAAAGTGGGAAGACGTTACTTTAGAGAAGTGGCTAAAATTAATAGAGATAAAAACAGATAAAAAAGCTGTAGAGGCTATAGAAAATATATCTACTCTTTCTAATATTCCTAAAGATTTAATAAGACAGTTGTCTGTTTCGGCTGTAGCTGAAATAATGAAAAACATAAGTAAAATGCAAGTTGAAGCTTCTAGTAATTTAGTTAATATTATAGAAGTAGACGGAAGAGAATACGGATTTATTCCTAATTTAGATCATATTACTATTGGCGAATTTGCAGATATTGAAATGTTTATAAAAAACGGATTAGAGAAGCATATGCCTGAAATAATGGCTGTATTGTATAGACCTGTTATTTCTAAAAAAAATGAGGCTTATACTATTATTGCTTATGACGGAGAAATTACTTTACGAGCCGAAGAGTTTAAAAAAATGAAAGCTGAGCAAGTACAATCCGCTCTAGTTTTTTTTTACAATTTAGGGAACGAATTGTTAAAGACTTCGCAGTTATATTTGATGGAGGAGGCGAAAAGACTATTGAAGAGCAACAAGACAGACTAGAAGGAGAAAGCTTTAATGACCGCTGGTCGTGGTTTGGAGTTATGTATAGATTAACAAATGGAAACATAGTACATTTAGACGCAGTATCTAAATTAAGTTTATTAGAGTGTCTTACTTGGCTAAGTTATGAAACAGACTTAGAAGAAAGACATTCAGTACAATTAGAAAGTAAAAAAAATGGCAGTAGATAATAAAACATATAACAACGCAATAAACACTCTTAAAAATATAGGAGACAATCATTTACAGATTAAGACTACTACAAGCGGAGACATATACGAAGTTAATTTAGATAAAAACGAGTTGTTTCCTGTTATGCATATAAATCCAGTAAATGTAACTACAGGACAAAGCGAGTTAAACTTTAACTTTCAAATTTTTGTTATGGACTTAGTCAGCGAGGATAGTAATTGGACTCAGTCAAATATACAGTCAGCTAATAATCTTAGTAACGAGCAAGAAGTGTTAAGCGAGACTATGTCAATTTGTACGGACATAATAGGAGCACTTAGACACGGAGTTATGCAAAGTATGGAAGGAGTAAACGACATAAATCAACCTATATACTTTTTAGACGGAGAAATGACTTTAGAACCATTTAACGAAAGGTTTGATAATTTAGTTGCAGGATTTGTATTTACTGTAACTCTTACAACTATGAATGATTTTCAAACTTGTAATATACCTATGTTAAACGTAGGAGCAGGAGAATGATAAAATTTAAAATTGGAAAATTAACAATACAACTAATACCGCCAAAGATAACATATGGATTATAACGAATTATTAGAAAAATTAGATAAGATAAGTATAAATCTTAAGTCTTATACAGATTATCCTCAAGCAGCTACTAATAACGCCAAACGTGCAAGAAAATGGAAAGAGGAAAACAGAAGTACTTGCGGAACTAGGACTGGCTGGACAAGGAGTTCACAGCTCGCAGACAGAAAACCGATTTCGAGAGACACGATTGCTCGTATGGCTTCATTTAAAAGACATCAACAAAATAAAGACGTACCATATAGCGAAGGTTGTGGGGGCTTAATGTGGGATGCGTGGGGAGGCTCAGCTGGAATAAACTGGGCTCAAAGTAAATTAAAACAAATAGACAAAGAAAAAAATAAAAAATAATTATGGCAGATTTAATCACTACAGTAACGGAAAGCGTTACATTAAACGGAGCTTCTAGAGGCTCAACTAATACTATTACTACTTCTGGAATAAATGACGTATTAGAAAGAATTACAACTTGCGTACATAGTCAAGAGACTACTATAGCACTATTTGCAACAGCGAATTATACTTCGCCTGCAGCTATAGACGTAGAAAATGTAGCTTACGCTAGAGTTACTAATTTAAGTACTACTGATGCAATTTATTTAGCTGTAGTAGGCACGGCTACTAACTACACTATAAAACTAAGACCAGAGTCAAGTCATATAATCTTTAACGGCGAGGAGCTTATGGTTGCTGAAGCAGATACGTCTCCAGCTTTTGCAAGTTATGAAGATATTACTAAATTTATTGTAAAACCAGCAAGCTCAACAGACTGTCAAGTTGAGTTATTTGTAGGCTTAACGTAATAAATGGATAAGGCTTTAAATAAATATTTTACAAAGTTCGCTCAGAAAGTAGTGCGAGATTCTTTAAAAAATTTAAAGAAAAAAAAGGGAGCTACAGCTTTAGCAGACACTGTAAGAGCTGAAGTTAAAAAAGGGGCTAACGGTTATGAAGTAGATTTTTATATGGCTGATTATGGAGCTTTCTTAGACAAAGGAGTTTCAGGAAATAAACAAATACAAGAATATACAACTTATGACGGAAGAGTAGTAGAAAGTCCTTATAAGTTTCGATCAAAACAGCCGCCGCCTGAGCCTTTAAGTAAATGGATTAAGAAAAAAGGTATAAAACCTAAAGGATTAGGAAGAGGAAGAGATAAAAAAAGCGGAAGATTTATATCTAATTTAGCTTTTTTAATAGGAAGAAAAATAAAAAGAGACGGACTTAAAAGTTTATCTTTTTTTCAGAAACCTTTAGGCTTAGGACTTAAAAAATTTGGAAACAATATACTTAATATTTTAGCTGACGATATATCCGATAATATAAGAGTAGTACAAACTAAAATAAACAAAATACAATGATTACTATAAATCAGAAACCAGCTTACAAGTTGCTACCAGCTGGACAAGAAATAATATACACAATAGGAGAAAATACTAATCTTTTGACAAGTAGTGCTATTCAACACGCTAAAATTATATTGACTCTTACTGTAGCTAATGATTCAAGTCATACTGACGTTATATTTACAAGTCAATTTAAAGCAGCTCCAAACAGTGCTGGAGTTTGTATGTTTGATATAGGACAAATTTTAGAAAACGGAGTAAGTCCTACTCAGAGCGGAATGTTTGCTACAAATCCTTCTAGTATTTCTACTTGGCAAAGTAGTCAATTTACAGAAACTAGAACTTATCATTCAGTACACAATATCGACAAGTTTGCCTTTGGGAAAGATTGTGGAAAATATGTAAAATCAGAATTTCAAATAGAATATTTAGGAGCTGATCCTAATAATCCTAATGTAGTTTCTATTAATCCTAATATGTCCGCTCAAGATGAATTATTTGTTTTTAATGGATATTTAAATCCTACAGACTTATTAAACTGGCCGAATAATTTAACTAACGATTTCGGTTACGATTTAACTCCTTATATGTTACAAAATTTAGCTGATACTCCGGCAGGAGGTTATATAACTAATGCTCCTAAAGACCAGTATGCAACTATAAATGACTACGGAACTTTAGCTTTCTTTAATGGTATGGACACTTTTAATTTTAGTTTTTTTGTAGGAAGTAGCTCTCCTCCTGTAGGATATAAATTTACAGTTAAAGAAATAAGAATAATATTAAGAGATTCTAATAATGTACAACTTGGAAGTACTATTACTATGACAAACTCTCAACTCAATGGAGGTTGGAGTGGAATTGCAGGAACTGGAGACGATGCTACTAATTTTACAAGTCAAACTAAATTTTTATTTGCAGGAGTCTTTCCAGCTAATTTAAGAGGTTGGAGTGCTGACGCTATTTTACATATTGCTAATACTTCTTATTATCAAATACAAGCTTACGACCAAGACGATTTACCTTTAGGGCAAGAGTATAGAATACATATTGTAAAAGAGTGTTTATACCCACCTGTCCGAATAGCTTGGCTTAACAAATTTGGAGCGTGGGACTACTATACTTTCTTAAAAAAATCTAGTAAGAATTTAAAAAGTAAACGTAAAGAATATACTAAACTTAGAGGTACTTGGAATGGCTCTGTATATAATCCTAACAGACCTACAGGCGGACAGATGAATTATTTAGTACAAACTAACGAGACTATAAAAGTAAATACTGATTATATTACAGAGTCAGAAGCTGAATGGTTACAAGAATTATTTAACAGTCAACAAATGTATATAGTAAACGATTATCATTTTAATACTGGAGTAAATAATATAAATAGATTTGTAGAGCCTGTAATATTAACTACTAGCTCATATAAAGTTAAAACTACAATAAACGATAAATTAATTCAGTACACTTTTGACTTCAAAAGAAACGCTGACAGACGAACTCAAAGAGCTTAGAATATGTCAATACAATTAGCAGTTTTTCCACAAAATTATCAGGGCTACACAGCTTACGCAAATCCGTCTATGAATTTAGTACAAGACGGAGCTGCTTTTTTTTCTATTCCTCCTTCTTTGTCAGTATCTTTAACTCCTCCAACTTTAGCATATACAGCACTAAATACAAGTCCAGCTAATACTAACTGGAAGAGTTTTGGTACTACTGGAGCTACAGCTCCGAATATGCAATTTAATACTAATTTTTTAGTCAACGAATTAAGATTTCAAGGCACAGCTTTAGGAACTCCTTGTAAAACTGGAGTATATCAAAAAATTACAAATTTAGTACAAGGACAAACTTACGAAATTCATTTAGATGTTACTAAGGCTATGACTTTAGGAAGTGGGGCTAATGAAAAATTAAAACTCGGAGTTTTAGGTAGTCAGTTTGTAAATCCTCCTCCAGTAATACCAGCAAATTCGCAAATTGTTTCAGGTACTAACACAACAGGAACTAAAGGGCCGATTACTTTTACAGCTCAAAGCACTTCAGGAGTTTTAGTTTTACAATATCAAAGTAATTTAGTTGGAGCAAACGATTATCTAGGAATATCTAATATAAGAATCACAGCGGCTACAAATAATACAGCTTATACTAACGGACAAGTTATACTAGATTTATATAACGAGCAAGAAATACCTTTAACTTTAAGTGCGGATTCATTTACAAAAGTAGGAGAAAAACAACAAAGTTACAGTAAGAATTTCAACGTACCAGCTACAAAACATAATAATAAAGTGTTTGAGTTTATTTTTGATTTTACTAGACAGTCTACTCAACTTCCTTTATTTAATCCATATAAGCAAACTAGAGCGATATATAGTCAAAACGGAGTTACTATATTTAAAGGATATTTAAGGCTTTTAAATATACAAGAAAAAAAAGGAGAAAGAAGTTATAATGTAAATTTATATTCAGAATCTACTTCTTTTGCTGATATTGTCAAAACACGGTCACTTTCAGACTTAAGCAATATACTAAACGAATTAACTCATAAATACAATCGTACTACAATTCAGGAAAGTTGGAGCGGAGTTATTACTTTAGAAAATGCAATAACAAATTCTAATAGCTTTGCTGGAGACGTAGGAGACACGACTACAGATGTACTAAGATATCCGTTTTGTGACTGGACAGGAAACATAAAAGCAGTAGCAAATCAAAATGACGAAGATAACGGAGCTTTAGAAGGTATGCCAGCTTTAAGACAATTAGAAGACGCTTTTAGACCTTGGATAAGTATTTTATATTTATGGAATAACATATTTCAAGAAGCTGGATTTACTTACTCATCGCAATTTATTCCAGCTACTTTTAAAGACTTGTATATGGATTTTAATTGGGGAGAAGATACGCATCCTACAAATCAATTATCAGAAGGACAGGCTTTATATAAATCTACAGACGCAGCTATAAATTTTAGTGCAGGAGGAGGAGCAGTAACTTTAAAGTTTCCTAGTGCTGACACTTTTGCTCCAAATGTAGGATATGATTCTACTACTGGAATATTTACAAGTCCTCAAGACAATGTTAAATATGTTATAGAATATGAGCTTTTTATGGATATTGATCTTGATCCTTCTCCTTTGTCTCCTAGATTTGGACGCTTTAAATGTGAATACACTTTTAACGGACAAGCACTTACAGCAAATACTCAAGTAGTACAAATAAGCACTGCGTCTAGTATAATTACATTTAACGGAGTTTTTGAAGAGGTGCTTAATAATGCAGATACTTTAAAATTTACTTTTGAATTAATTTCTTCAGGAGTTTCTACTGGACATTTTGAAGCAATTTCTAGAATATCAGGAGGAGCTTCGCAAGGTAATATTACTACTGGCTCAATGTTAAACACTTTAAGAGGAGAGCTTAATCAATGGGAATTTTGTAAAGGCTTAATGACTATGTTTAATCTTGTTATGTTACAAGATAAATCTAATCCTACAAATCTTATAATAGAGCCTTATCAATACGTATTTATAGAAAACTTAGTAGGATTAAATCCTAAGACTTTAGACTGGACGGAGAAAGTAGATACTGACGATTTAAAGCTAGAGCCTCTAAAATTAAAACAAATGACTCTATTTGCTTATGACGAAGACAAAGACCACGCTTTTAATGTCTATAAAAATGCAACAGGAGGCTTTCAATATGGTAGTTTAAAATATACAGTTCCTGAATATACTTTAGTTACTGGCGAGCAAAAAATAATAGCTAAGCCTTTTGCTGCTACAGTTATGAAACCTATTTTTGATTTTACTCCTACTTTTATAGCTCCAGCTATATATTCAGCAAATGAAGAGGGAACAGAGTTTCAGGCTTTTGAAAATAAGCCTCGTATTTTATTTAATGAATCAGGCAATACTCCTTATCAAATTTCTAACGCTCAAGGAGGATTAACGTATTTTATAAAATATCAAAACGGAGTTTCTGGAACAAATCAACATACTTACGGATTATTTTCTCATACTGAGTCTATTCCTTCTACAGCTACAGGCGAAGACTATAATTTTGGAGCTTGTCAATTTGTAGGAAGTGTAGGAGTGCCACCAGTAGCAAATCTTTTTAGTAGATACTATCAAGACTATTACGATCAATTATACCATCCAGACACTAGAACTTTAAAATTAAGAATGTATTTAAGTGAAAACGATGTAAGTACTTTTGAGTTCTACGATAAAATTATGATTAAAAATAGATTGTTTAGAGTAGACAAAATAAATTATAAGCCTGACACATTATCAACAGTTGAACTAATACTTTTACCATAATGTCATTTAAAAGAGATAATATTACGTATAGAAATGGATTTACAGTAAAGCCTTATGAAATAACTTCTCAAGGACAAGTGCTTTTTACTGACGGTACTACAAACGATTTAATTCCTAATAAAACGGCTTGCGAGGCTTACGGATATACATACGACCAAAATTCGCAAACTTGTAGACTTAATCAACAGCACAGCGTCCAGCTTAATACAAATATGCAGGAGGTTAATATGATAAAAACAGGTTTGAATAATACTTGTTATATAGGCTCTAATTATGGACTTATTGGAGGCACAGATAATCAAATACAAGGAATGTCTAGAAACGACTTAGTTTTCGGAAGTGAAAATATAGTAACAAATGAAATAAATAATGCTACAGTTTTAGGAGTAAGAGGAAACGCAACTAGACAATCAGAGTTTGTAATTGGAGGAGGTAAAAATAAACTAAGCAAAGTAGACGGAGAGGCTACTACTAATACTTTTACAGACAGACAATTTTCTATAGTAGAATTAAGCGGAGTAAGCACTACTAACGCAGCAATTAATTTAACTGTAAACGGAGACGGAAGTAGTTTTATAAATGTAAAGAATAATACAATTTTAGGATATGAATTGTATTTAACAAGATTAGAAGTAGGAGGCTCAGCTGGTACGGCTGGAGACTTTTCTTATAGAAATCAAAAAGGAGTAGTACAAATAGACAATAATTACGCTATGGATATAATAGTAGGATTTACTAGAAATATAGGAAAAGTAGGAGGAGTAAACGGAACTTTTACTTTAATAGATTCTAGCACTACAGATGTAAAGTCTTTAAGTATTCAATGTAGCGACAGAAATAACGTAACTAACGTATGGAGCGCAGTAGTTTATTTACACGAACTAATTAGCACTAACGTAACATTTTAAAAAAGAATAAGTATGGCTAGAGAAGAGTTAATATTTTCGGTAAAATCAGATATAAAACAAGTCACTAAAGAAGTTCAACAGTTTGAAAAATCTTTAGACTCAGTTACTAAAGAATATAACGAACTTGGGGAGCAAATTAATATACAAAACAACGTAATTAATGACTTAGAAAAAAATCTAATTGAGTTAAAAGCTAAACAAGACGAAATTCCTAAGGGAGCTTTTTATAAAGGAATAGACAATTTAAACAAACAAATAGCAGACACTACTAAAGAATTAAAGCTAGAAAAGGTAGGCTTGAAACAATTAAAAGACCAGCAAGCTCAAGCAAGCAAAGAAGTAAAAAAGTTTACAGATGAACAAAAAGATTCAAATAAAGCTTTAGAAGACGGAGTAGGAAACTTCCGTCTTTTTGGAGTTTCTTTAAATGACGTAAGAGCTACGACAAAAAAGATAATTCCTACTATAAAATTAATGTTCGGAAGTATAAAAGCAGGTATTTTAAGCACAGGAATAGGAGCTTTACTTATAGCCTTTGGCTCTTTAGCTACTTATTTTACAAGTACAAAAAAAGGAGTAGACGAATTAGCTGTAATGTTTGCTAAACTGGGAGCGGCTGTTGACGTTATAAAAGACAGAGTTTCTAAATTTGGAGGTATCGTTAAAAATTTTTTTACTGGCAAAAAATCTCTTAAAGAATCAATAAATGATACAAAAGAGGCTTTCTCTGGAATGGGCGAAGAGATAAATAAAGAAGTAAAAATAATGGGAGAGCTTGAGAAAGCTACTCAAAGACTGAGAGATAAGGATAACGAGTTTATGATTCAAAAGGCTAAGACTCGACAAGAAATTGAAAGAGCTCGACTAATTGCAGAAGATGAAACTAAGTCCGCAGAAGATAGGCTTACAAATTTAAAAAAGGCTTTAGACTTAGAAAAACAAACTACAGATCAAGAGCTAGAACTTGCGAGAGAAAGAGTAAGAATACAAGAGCAGCAAATGGCAACAAGCGAGAATCTAGTCGAAGATGAAGCAAAGCTTGCACAACTAAGAACGCAACTTATAGAAACTGAAACATCTTCTTTAAAAATGAGAAGACGAGTAGTAACTGAAGTTAATGCACTAGAAAGAGAAATAGCTGCAGAGAAAAAAGCAAGAGACGAAGAGGCACAAGCTAAAATAGACGAAAAAAACGCACAAGACCAGAAAGACAAAGACGATAAAATAAGAAGAGAAAAAGAAGCAAACGACGCTCTACAAGCTTTAAAAGAAGAGAATTTTTTAGCAGCAATAGAAGACGAAAAAAAAAGAGCACTAGCAGAGCTTGAAATACAGAAAAAAAAGGAAGAGGAAGAGCTAAAACAATTTGACAATTTTACAGAGCTAAAAATTGAATTAGATAAAAAATATAAAAGAGCTAAAGACAAGCTTAACGAAGTAGACGTTAAAGACGAAAAATTAACTAATAAACAAAAATTAGATTTAGCTAAAAATACTTTTAACGATTTAGCTACTATAGCAGGAAAAGAAAGTAAAGCTGGGAAAGCTGCAGCAATAGCAGCAACTACTATTAGTACGTTTCAAGGAGCTCAAGAATCTTATAAGTCTTTAGCAGGAATACCTGTAGTAGGGCCGGCACTAGGAGCGGCCGCAGCAGCTGCAGCTATAGTAAACGGATTTAAAACTATTCAAGCAATAAAATCAGAAAGCTCTTCAGCACCTAGTCAATCAGGAGGAGGAGGCTCTATAGCTCAAGCTCAAACTGTAGAAGCTGCACCTACAGAAGCTTTAGCTGCTTCAGGAGCTTTTACTTTAGGAGGAGGCGAAGAGCCAGAGCCTGTTAAGGCTTTTGTTGTCGCTGACGAAATGACTAATAGTCAAGAGCAACTAGGAGAAATTAGAAGAAATTCTACTCTATAAATCAAATAATTAACTTTTAAATACATAATAGAATATGCCTTGTAAAAAATGTAAAGACGGTAACGTAAAATGGGGAAACACTGGAGAGTGTAAATACGAAACTATAGAAGAGTGCGAGAAAGCAAATAAAGATTATTACGATAAAACTACTAGAATAGTAGAACTTGTAATTGACGAAGATTCTAAAGATTTGGCTATTGATGCCATAAGTTTAGTGACAGCTCCAGCTATAGAAGAGAATTTTGTTTATATGAATAAAGCAAAAAATAATCTAACTTTAGCAAAAGTAGACGAAGCTAAAAAAGAAATAATTTCTCCAGCTCTTATTCCAAATAAAAATATATATAGATATAATGCAGAATTAGACGAAGACTACTACGTCTATTTTTCGCCAGAGACTGTAAAACAGTCAGCTTATTTATACTTAAAAAATAACAACCATCATAAAGCTACTTATCAGCATCAAGACAGAGTTTCAGGAGTTTTAACTGTAGAAAGTTGGATAATAGAAGATCCTAAAATGGATAAGTCTACTTTATACGGATTTTCACTTCCTAAAGGAACTTGGATGGTTAAAATGAAAGTCTCAAATTCAGACTTATGGAGTCGTATAGTTGAAGGAGAGCTTCGAGGTTTGAGTATAGAAGGATATTTTGTAGACAAGTTTCAAAAAATGAATCAAAGAAAGCCTAAAGACGAAGAAATTTTACAAGCTCTTTTAGAAATATTAAACGAAAATCAAACAAACAGTAAATAAATATATATATAAAAAAGACTAATTATGGATATCAAAGAACAAATACTTGTAGCACTTGGTTTAAATAAGGCTAAGGAGCTCAAATTAGAGTGGCAGTCAAAGACAGAAGACGGCACGATTTTAGTAAGTACCGCTGACGAATTAGAAGCGGGAACAGACATAGGAGTACTAACCGAAGACGGAACTGTAATACCTTTGCCGATAGGAACGTATAAGACAGAAACTGGCTTAACTGTAAGAGTCGAAGAGGAGGGAGTAGTAGGAGAGCTTATAGAGTCAGAAACTGAGGAAGAGGAAACTCCAAAAGAGGAAGTAGAAGCAGCTAAAAAAGACAAAGACGAAGACGATTACGAGCACGAAGACGGGCACGAATCAGAAGCTGAAGAAACAGACTGGGCTAAGACTTACGAAGAAATGAAAGACAGAGTCGATAATTTAGAAGACGCTATAGCTGACATAAAAGCTAAAATAGGAGGAGACGAAATGAAAGACGAGGAAGTAGAAGAGGAAGAAATGAGCGAAGAGACTAAAGAGCCTTCTGTAAATCCTAGCAAGAAAACTACTAAGACTACGGAAACTATAGAGTTTAGCTTAGAGGAGTTAAAAGCTGAAAACAAAAAGCTTAAAGAAGAGCTTAATAAAAAGCCAGCTGAAGCACCTTTAAACACTAATAAATTTAGTAGCGAAAAAGCTACACTTAGCAAAAAAGAATATAGAAAACTTTCACAAAGAGAAAGATTCTTATACAATTTAAATAAATAATATAACTAACTTAAAATCAATAACTTATGGCATTCAATGTAACGAGTAATTTTGCAGGGAAAGCAGCCGGATTCTACGTGTCTGCGGCCTTAAAGGAAGCAAAATCTTTAGAGTATTTAACAATACTAGAAAATGTAAAGTTTAAAAGTAACATACAAAGACAAGCGGGCTCTAATGTAGTTAGAGACGCTACTTGCGACTTTACAGATCACGGAACTTTAGCACTTACTGAAAAAGTACTAGAGCCGAAAAATTTACAAATTAATTTAGACTTATGTAAAAAAACTTTACTTTCATCTTGGGAAGCTTTAGAAATGAGAGCAGGAGCAGGAGCACCACCACCACCAGCTTTTGAAGACTATGTTATTTCCTATATGGGAGAAATCATAGCTCAAGCGACTGAGAATTCAATTTGGAGTGGAGCAGCTGCAAATAATGGAGAGTTTGAAGGCTTTTTAACAGCGACTACTGGAGCTTTTGCAGTAGACGGAACTGTACACTCTTCTACAGCTACAGGAGCTTACACGGCAGCTAATATAATCGGAGAGTTACAAACTTTAACTTCTGATATGGCTACTAATATTTCAGCAGTACTAAGAAAAGAAGACTTACATATTTATATGAGTCCTAAGACTTACGCTTTATATGTATCAGCAGTGTCTACTTTAGGATATGTTAACGCTTACAATATGAACGGAGATTATGAGCCAGTTTTTGAAGGCTATAAAATCGCTGTTTGCCCAGGTATGGCTAATAATCAGCTAGTAGCTGCAGCTAAGTCAAACTTATTCTTTGGAACTGACTTAATTTCTGATCATTCAGTAAATATCAAATTAATGGATATGTCTTTATTAGACGGCTCGGATAATATGAGACTTGTAGCTAGATATTCTGGAGGAGTTCAGCTAGGAGTTGGAACTGATATTGTTCATCAGTCTTAATAAATAATTTAAACGGAAGAGGATTAACGTCCTCTTCCTTAACTAACTAAAAATCAATAACTTATGGCTTGTACTTCACTTACTAAAGGAAGAGGCTTAGATTGTTCAAGAATTGCCGGCGGTGTGAAAGCGATTTACTTCGCTGTCTCTGACCAAATAACTTCTATGACGGTTTCCTCTTCAGAAATTACAGATATTGATATGACAACTAATAGTTTATATAAATACGTTGTACCTAGGGGTTCGACAAATGCGTCAGAGAGTATTACTGGCTCGGTTGAAAATGGAACTGTTTTTTATACTCCTACGGTAAATATGGTATTAAATAAACTGACAAAAGAAGATCAAAATGAGATTAAGCTTCTAGGACAGACTCAAGTAGTTATCTTTTGCGAATTAAATTCATTATTAGATAACGGACATAATTCAATTATATGTTTAGGAAGACATAATTCTATGAGTCTCAATGCAGGTACTGAAGACACCGGAGCAAATTTTGGAGATAGAAACGGATACACTCTTACCTTTGACGGCCTTGAGCCAGAGCCTTTCGTATTTATGAAGGATTATACATCAACTCCTTTTGACAATGCAGACTCAGGAGCTCAAATTCCTATTGTAACGTCTTAATATTCTTACTTAAGTAATTCATATATCAATGGTATTAAGGAGCTTTACGCTCCTTTTTACTTTTATAAACAAATATTTATAGTTATTTTATATAATAGAATATGATTCACGCTACGCAAGGACAAAATTTTGAGGCTTATATAAGTACTAAAGAAAATAGGATAAATACTACAGCTAGTAACTGGAATCATTTATTTAAATTTACTAATGATTTTAATAATACTACTATTTATTCTTACGCATCTACAGAAACAATTTACGACAGATATACTAAGACGGCTTTTACTTATAGTGACACTCCTAATATTTTTACTGGAGCTATAAATTTGAATTTAGCTGGATATTGGAAGTACGAAGTTTACGAAGTATCTTGGGAGGAATCAATTACTTTAGACGGACAACACGCTCCAATGACAGAGTTGTCAGTTTTACCAGTAAATCCTTTGTATGGAGTTGTACAAGGATTAGTAGAAGTCGGTAAATTATACGTAGCTGAAAACGCAGGCTCTGAGGAAGTACAATATAAGCAACACGCTAACTACGTAGTATCTTTAAATATTGATTATGGAGGGGCAGGATATACAAGTCCTCCTACTATTACTATAGGAGCAGGCTCAATAACTACAGCTACGGCTACTTGTACTATTTCTGGAGGAGCAGTAAATTCAGTTACAATAACTGACAAAGGGAGCGGATATACAAGTAATCCAGTAGTAACATTAACTGGAGGAGGCTTTACTCAAGAAGCTCAAATTTCAGCAAATATTTACGAAACAAATTATATATATACACAATAAATAATAAAAAATGGCAATAGAAAACGTACAACAACTATTAACGGAACAACTTGGTAAAAATACAGTTGAAGTATTTACAGGAGCAGTAACTAGCAAAAATTATTATGCAGTTCATTTTCCTGTAACTTCAGTAATTACATCAATAACAGCAGCTAACGCAACTGGAGAAAGTGCTTTAGAGACTACAATGCCAGCAGGCACGACTTTATTCCTTAACATTACAGCTCTGACAATTAGTAGCGGCGTTGCAATAGGTTACGTAGAATAAAATGGTATTAGCTCTTAAAATAGCAAGTAGTTTAGTTAGCTCTCAAGAAGCTAAGCAAAATATATATTCTTTAAATTTTAACGGTACTGACGAGAGCGTTACTGTAGACAGTGTATCTTCAAGTATTAATACAAGTAGAGGCACGATTAGTTTTTGGGCTAAGACTGGCACTATGAGCTCTACAGGTACTTATTTTAGAGCACTAACTGACGCAGACAATCATATAATCATAATATATCACGCTAGTAGCAATCAGGTAAGAGTAGCTTATAAAGGAGGAGGAGCTAATAAAACAGCAGTTATTTCTGACGCTATAGAAAATGACGGAAAATGGCATCATATAGCTGCAACTTGGAGCTCTGAAAGTGACGAGTTAAAAATATATTTAGACGGAACTCTTAAAGCTACTACTACAGGATTAAGTACTTATGAAGGAGCTATAGCATCTTCAAGTATTGGAAACAATACAGCAGGAGCTAATTTTATAAATGCTACTTTAACAGACGTTGCTATATTTAACACAGTAGTACCTATAAGTCAAATTTATGTAGCAAATCAACAACCTGTTAATTTAACTGGTATGACTGGACTTGTAGGATATTGGAGGTTTGACAGTGGCTCAGGAAGTGTAGCTATAGATAGCTCAGGAAAAGGATTTAACGGAACTTTAGTAAATACTCCAACTTGGAGCACTGACGTACCTTATAAAGCAAATTAAAATGAAGTATGTAATAATAACAAAAGAAGAAATTATAAATGTAAATTTTGACGAAGTTTTAGAAACGTCAGAAAATACTTTAAGATTTTCTTTGGATAATAATAAAGCGTTACTTAAGTTTACTGGCAAAACTCCTACTTTTTTAGAAGGAAAGCAAACTTATAATTATAGCGAAATTATTAATATTTTAAATAGCTCAGAATGGGCTCAAGAAGATTAACTATGAAAGACAATTTAATAAGTATAGACTTAGGTACATCTACAGCTCCTACAGTAGAAGAAAGCAGAGCAAAAGATTATATTTCTTATTCGACTGAAGGATGGAACAATTTATATCCTCAGTTTCTTATAGATTTATATTATAATAGCTCAACTCAGGCAGCTATAATAAATCAAACTTCTGAAATGATAGCAGGCGAAGATATTGTAATTGAAGACGAATCAGAAAGAGACTTAGAAGCTATAGTAAAACTAAAAAAATTCTTTGCAAATGCTAATAGTAACGAAACTTTACACGAAGTAATAAAAAAGGTTTCTTTTGATTTTAAGCTTCAAGGAGCTTTTGCTCTTAATATAGTATGGAGTCAAGACCGAACAGAAATTGCAGAAATATATCATATACCAGTCGAAAAAATAAGAGTAGAAAGAGCAAATAATCTAGGTAAAGTTACTGGATATTATGTTTGCTCAGACTGGAGTAATACTAGAGTTCATAAGCCTGAGAGAGTTGCAGCCTTTAATATTTACGATAGGACTTCAGCAAATCAAATTCTTTATACAGGACTTTACAGTCCAAATATGAACGCTTATTTTACGCCAGATTATCTAGCAGCTAATAACTGGGCTCTTATAGATCAAAACGTAGCAGAATTTCATTTAAACAACATAAAGAACGGATTTTCAGGCAGTTACTTCATTAGTTTCGCAAATGGTATTCCAACGCAAGCCGAAAGAGCAGAGCTAGAAAGAGCACTAGAGCAGAAATTTACTGGAGCGTCTAACGCTGGTAAAGTAGTACTTACGTTCTCAGACGACCGAAACAGAGTTCCAGAAATAACTCCTATTACTATGGACTCGGCCGATAAACAGTACCTCGCCTTGCAAGAGCTACTCGTGCAGAACATTCTTACCGGCCATCGCGTGACTTCGCCTGTCTTAATGGGTATACGTTCATCGACAGGACTAGGAAACAATGCTGACGAAATTAACGCAGCCGCAAATTTTTATTTAAACACAGTCATAAAAGGCTACCAAGGACATATTCTTAAAATATTAAGAAAACTATTTACAGTAAACAATATGGATATGCCTATAGGATTTGTACAAATGAAGCCTATTACTACAAGATTTACAAATCAGGATTTGTTGGCCGTAATGACGCAGAATGAAATAAGAGAAGAGCTCGGCTTACCTCCGTTAGAAGAAAACGTAGAAGTAAGAGAAGACTTTGCTAAAGTTGGAAGTATGATAACAGACGGAAAAGAGCTTCCTTTATATGACACTATAGAAGAAGCTGAAGCTGAAGCTGAGCGTATAGGTTGTAAAGGCTATCACGAACATACGCAAGACGGAAAGACTTTTTATATGCCTTGCGAAGACCATAGTCAAATTAAAGAAAAAACGTCCTTAGAAAGCTTCCTAGACACCTTAGAAGATATGCCAGAAGACTGGGAACTTATAAATACTGAAGTTGTAGACGGAGAGCATAGAGACTTTGACTACGAGAAAGCAATAAATGATATATTTTATAATACTGTAGAATTAGCGTCTACAGGAAGAGCAAGTCCAAACGCTAGAAGTCCAGAAGACGGATTAAATAAGAGCGGAACGGCTTTTTATAAAGTTCGTTATGTATATGCGAGAGACGAATCTTTGACTAATAAAAGCGGAACAAGAAGAGAATTTTGCGAAAAAATGATGGCTGCAAAAAAAATATACAGGAAAAAAGACATCCAGAAAATGAGTAGAATGGGCGTAAATCCTGGCTTCGGCCCTAATGGAGCTAAGAATTATGATATATTTTTATATAAGGGAGGGCCGCAGTGTTTTCACTACTTCGAGCGTAGGATTTACAAAGCTCCTAAAGACGATAATAATTATGTTTATTATCCAGACTCAGTACAAGATGACAAGATAGTAAGCTACGCAAAGGCTAAAAGCGAAGGATTCACAGCTCAAAAAAATGATGACTTAGTTGCTATAGCACCTAGAAAAATGAAAAATAACGGATATTTAAACCCTAGATAAGATGAGTTCATACGTATTATTTATATCAGAAGAAAAATTAAAAGATTCTACAAGTGTTAATCTAAATGTCGATCCAGATTTATTATTGCCTTTTGTAAAACAAGCTCAGGCACTTTACTGCGAGACTAAGCTAGGCACAAAATTGACAGATAAGCTTAAAAGTCTTATTACAGCTGGCACTATAAACAACGCAGGGAACGAAGCTTATAAAACATTAATAGACGAATATATTTCGGAATTTTTGCCGAATATGGCTTTATACCACGCTATTCCATACCTTAGATTTAAAATCGAAAACGGCAATATATATAGTAAAACGTCAGAAACTGGAAACGCTTTGTCTACGGAGGAGAGTCAACATTTAAGAGAAGAAATTAAAAATACTGGCGAATATTTTATAGACAGGATGATTACTTATATAAAAAATAATATATCTAGCTTTCCAGAGTACAATCAAAACTCTGGCGCAGATGTTAATCCAGATTCAAATGCTTATTACTCCGGAATGAATTTAGAAGTACCAGACAAGCAAGGGACTAAGCTAACTTTAAGAGACTTCTTAACTCCAGATATATAAAAATGAAAAAAAGATATAAGGTAAAAAATATTAATAAAACTAAGTTAAAGACTTATTTGAAAAATAAACAAACAAATGAAACAAATACAAGACACGCTACAAGTAGGAGTAGCAAATAGTATCGGAATTACTTTTAGTATAACTAAATGTAATGAGTATCTTACCTTTATATCTTTAACTCTAGCTATTATTTTTACAATCTATAAATTTATAAAATATGAAAAAAAGGAAACTAAATAGTAAAAATCCTAAGTACAATAAAAAGACTGAAACTAAAGAGAAAGTCACAAAAAAATTAGTACAAATTACAGCAAGCGGAACTAAAATATATACAATACATAAAGACTAAAATTTGAAATTAAGATATTTTAAATTGAAAGAGTTTGACTGTCCTACAGAGGAAGGTAGTCATAAAAAAATGAATAAAACTCTATTAGAAAAATTAGACTACGCCCGCCACAATGCTGGAGTACCCTTTGTTATAAATTCCGCTTTCAGAAATAAAGAATACAATCTAAGTATCGGCGGCCGTGTAGGAAGTGCACATTGTGACGGAGACGCAGTAGATATAAAATGCATAGGCAGCAGAGACAGAGCTTTAATATTAAAAGCTTTATTAGACGTAGGTATAAATAGAATCGGAATTGCAAAAACTTTTATACACGCAGATGTTAGTAAAAGATTAGACTCTGACGTTTTCTGGCTTTACGATTAATTAAATTTGAATATTAACTAAATATATATATTATGAAAAATTATGTTTTAACTCAATTATTATTGTCTAAAAAGTTTTGGCTAGGATTAAGTAGTATTATTATTCCTTTAGTAGCTAGAGCTTTAGAAGTAGACGAAGACAGCGTTTCTAAAATTTGGTATTCATTATTGGCTATGTTACTAGGACAATCAGCAGCGGACTTTGGAAAATCGAAAAAATAATAGATACAGATTAAAACCGCACGAGATTACAATTATAGAAAATCTACGGAGTAAGAAGGTTAATCGTTTAATTGTAGGAGACATTCATTTGCCTTATACAGATAGGCGATACCTTCAATTCTGTATAGATATTGCAAAGAAATATAATTGCACGGAATTTTCATTTACTGGAGATGTCATCGATTCACATTTTTCAAGCTTCCATCCTACGTCTACAGAGTCTCAAGGTGCTAAATATGAGCTAGACGCTACTATCGAAATGGTTAAAGGATGGTACGAAGCCTTTCCGAACGCTACTATAACTTTAGGAAACCACGATTTAATTATAGCACGTAAAGCTGAAGACGCTGGAATAGATAAAAGATTTGTACGTAAACTTAACGAAGTCTTAAAGTGTCCAGACTGGAAATTTGAAGAGAAATTTGTACACGATAATGTTTTATATACTCACGGAACAGGCTGTAGTGGCAAAGGAATTATTAAAAGAGTTCAAAACTGGGGAGTTTCGATCGTGCAGGGACATATACATACTCAAAGTTTTATAGATTTTACAGCGTCTCTAAAAGACTTAAAATTTGCTTTACAGTGTCCTACAGGAATCGACTATAAGTCTTTTGCTTATGGATATGCTAAATTCCATACAGCTAAGCCTATTCTAGGTTGTGCTGTAGTATTAGATAACGGACGTATTCCGATTATTGAGCCTATGACCTTATGACTCCTAGAATACCAAAATATCCTGACTGGATGGAAACTTACAGACTAATAGTTTTATATACTATAATAATGCTAATAGTCTTTTTACTCTCTTTATAAATACTTATAAACTACTTTATTGTTAATAACTTTGTAAAATATTTAGTTAATTCTTTTGTGAATTGTAAAAAGTTTGTATCTTTGCAGTATTAATTTAAAACTTTAAACAATGACAAAAACTAAAAAACCTTGGACAATGTTAGGAGCAACTAACAAAAACGAAGCTATTATATCTATTATAGACGCTTTAAAACAGAATAGAAGCTGGTTAAGTAAATGTACTAGCCGTAATTTTGCTACAGTTTATAATATGCATACAACAGCTAAAAGAGAAAACTTTTTAAAAATATTATCTTTTGACGATATTGTAAATTTATATAGAGAAATAAAAAAACAATATGACGACCACTATTATACTGACACTTTAGACAGAAGTAATAAATTTTAAGCTATGAGACATAAAGACAGAGTTATAATAGATAAGCGTCCTAAAGCGACAATAAAATGGGAAAGCTCAAAAGCTATATGTTTAGGCTTTGATAATAAACCTGAAAAATTTACTGTATGGATTCCTAAGAAATTAATTAATATAAAAGAATGTAAGCCTGTCAAATATAATAATGAACAAGTTTCTCAATATATTATAGATTTGCCTGAATGGTTTCTAAATACTACAGATATGAGGCTATTACTAATGCCTACAAATTAGTATAAATTAAAAAAAATTGAAATATGAAAACGAGTAAAATTAAAGAAGTAAAAAGAGTAAGTGAGCCTTACGGCAAATTTAACACTTTATATCATCATTTAGTTATGGAAAATGGAGATAAAATTGACATAGGAAAAGTTAAAAAACAAGAAGTCGGAAACGAACTGACTTACGAAATTACTGGAGACATAGGGCAGCATCCTTTTACAAAAGCAAAGTCTGTCAATCCGAATTGGAATAATAACAATAATAATTTTAAAGAAAATCCACAGAAGCAAGAAAAGATAGATAGATGGGCTGCTCTAGGTCGCTCTATAGAATACCTTAAAGGAGCTGAAGCTAGCGAAGAGGAACTGTTTGAAGTTGCAGAAAAATTTTTAATATGGGTAAATAAATCAGAAATTAATAAAACTGTAAAAGAAGAGCTAGACGGACGTAAGGAAATGGATGTTCAAGATAATAACGATAATGACTTACCATTTTAATTATGAAAGCAAAAGAACAAATGAATTATATAATAGACGTTACTTGTAAGACGTTTAATATAAATAAAGAACATTTTTTGACTAAAAGTAGAAAAATGGAACTAGCAATTCCTAGAATAGTATCGGCTATAATTGGAATAAAAGAAGCTAAGATTAAAAAAGAAATTGTAGCTAAGCACCTTAATAGAGACAGGACAGGAATGTATTATTATCTAAAAATGCATAAAGACTATTTTAGAACTCATAAGCCTTATATGAAAGGATATATGAAAGTCTTAAAAGCCTTTAAGCAAATAGATGAAAAATTAATCAAATTTGTATATAAAAGAGAATTTGATCTATTTGTTAAAAATTTAAAGTTTAAAGACTCTAAAAATCCAGATATAAAAATGACTGTTAACAGTGGAAAATATAGTCACGATTTTTATTCAGATGTATGGAAGTTTACAGAGGATTTACAATATCTTAAAGACTCTTTTAAAGATTATAAATACGAAATTAATTATAATAGTTATGAAAGAGAATCCTAGCTACTGGGCTGTTATTCCAGCAAAAGTAAGATATTCAAGCTTAAAGCCTAATGCTAAATTATTATACGGAGAAATATCTTGTCTACAGAATAAGACTGGATATTGTACAGCGTCAAATAGATATTTTAGCGAATTGTATGGAGTTTCTAAAAATACTGTTAGTAGCTGGATAAGTGACTTAAAAAATTTAGGATTTATAGATATTGAAGTAGAAAGAAACGAAAGAAAGCAAGTTGTTAAAAGAAGTATAGCTATTAACGAAAAAATGGATAGCCCTATAATTAAAATAATTAAAGAGAATAAGACAAGTAATAATAATACAAGTAATAATATATATATAAAGGAAAAATTTATTGCTG
>TARA_R100001163_G_scaffold33968_1_pt1 | contig 27790 bp, 33 predicted proteins | sample TARA_R100001163 | Tara Oceans TARA_R100001163 (sample SAMEA2621285) | marine metagenome | biome: marine biome (ENVO:00000447); feature: deep chlorophyll maximum layer (ENVO:xxxxxxxx); material: "saline water (ENVO:00002010), including plankton (ENVO:xxxxxxxx)" | depth 120 m
AAGTCATCATCACAACCTACTGAATCAAGCGAACCTGTCAAGACTTCTGTTGAACAACCTGTAAGCGAAATAAAACCTCATTCATTAATATCCCCTGTACAATAATGCAATTTATAACTTATATACTAGAAAACTATAAAGAAAACCTATTAGGAATGATATTTGCATACATTGGTATAATATCAATAATCGTAATGTTCTTACCTAAGAACAACTTTATTAGTAAAATTTTTAAAGAATTTGCGTCAATCTTTACTTCCTTATTTAAAAAATGAGCCACGAATATATTTTTCCAGAATCACCAGAATTACTAATAGACCCCGAATGGAACCAAAGTATTAGTATTAATACAGACTTGAATTATTTTTATGTTCCGTCTATACCAGAATGGGCTTATTATGAATATAATGGATTACTGTACGAAGGTACTCAGTATAATTGGAATGAAGTAGATTTTAGACTATCTGCTGATTTAGCAATACCAGAACCTTCAACTTATGGCTTGCTATTAGGATTATCTATTGTAGCGTGTGTTATACTACACAAAGTTTTAACCAAATAATATTATGCCCTACGGAAAAGGAACATACGGAAGTAAAGTCGGTCGCCCTTCAAAAGCTGCTAAAGCTAAAGGTCGAGCAATGAAAAAAAGAAAATAATATGGCTGTAAAAAAAACAACTAAAAAAGCTACAAAATCTACAGGTAATAGCAAAATAGCAAAGCTAGAACAACGCATTGCTGCATTAGAGGCAAAAATAGGAGCAGGAGGTCAAAGAGCGCAAGCACCTAGACCTCAACCTACACCTAGACCTAGACCTCAAATGGCACAAGGCGCATCTAGACCTACACCTCCTGCAGGTAGACCACAAATGCCAGGAATGGGTCAACGTGGAGCGCCTATGGCTTCTCCTAGACCTATGACTCCTAGGATGCCCTCTTAAACTGTGAATGGCTCGGTACGACACATACGGTACTGGAGACGACCAAATTTTAGAGGACCTCGACAGTAATTTTAGAGGTTTTAACAATCGGTCTAAACCCGATTCGTTAGAGCAAGGTATGCTGTCGAATGCTCAAAACACTAGAATAGATAAATCTGGTATTATAAAAAAAAGAGATGCAATTACTAATCGTGTTGCTCCTTTTGCTATAGATAGTAATACTCAGTTTAAGCTTTCGTTTGCTTTAATTAATCCAGTTGCAGCTAATGCTTCTGCTACTAGCGATAGAAGTGGCACAACTATTACTCTTAATTTTACAAGTGGACATGGTATTCCTGCGCAATCATTTTCTTATGTTGCAGGTTTAACAACTGCAAGCCCTCTTACAAACTTTACTCAAAGCACAAATTATACTCTTACGCGAGTTAGTGCAAATCAATTAACATTTGTTGTACCAGACTTAGACGGAGTAGATATAGGTGGTGCAGTATTTACCGTAGGAGGTCCTTTTTTAGCTGATGCTCAATTAACAGAAATAAAAGCATCTTGTAACTATAGAGACCCTACAGACAATGATAAAGAATATATTTTATTAGTAGGAAACGCTAAAGCTGTAGCGGTAGATTTAAGTGGAGGTTTTACATCTACGGACATTGATTATCCTGCAGGTAGGTTTATAGCAGCTGAAGTAAATGCTATACAAGCTTTTGATAAAGTGTATATATTTGAAGATGGACAAGTACCATTAGCTTGGGATTTAAATTTATCTAATGATTTTATAGCTCAAGAAAGCGGTACATTTACACAACCTACTTTAAAATCTACTACAAATGATTGTTCTATAGCAAATGGAAAAGTAACTGTAGTTATGACTAATACGGGTGCTGGAGCGTTAAACGTAGGAGATGAAATAGTTATTTTAGATAAAGGCGGTACAGATTTAACAAATGAAGATTCTTATCAAATTGCTGAGTCTAGTAGTTCACAATTTTCGTTTTATGCTGAAGCTGTAGATGTAGGCTCGTCTGGAGCAGGTAATGGAGTAGCAATAAAATTAATAGGTAGGGTTTCTGGAGGCGCAGGCTTTATACACGCTCCTGCTCCTAAACAAGGTATAGTACACCAAGATAGATTAGTAATACCTTATGAATACACAGTAAACGCAGGAGATAATAGTTACACAACTAGAAATGTTACTGATGAAATATTAATATCTTATCCATTTAATCCAGAAAAATTTGATACAACTTATGGGACATTTGTTACTGCAGGCGGAACTAATGATTCTTTTGTAACTGCGTTTTCTTTTGCAGATGACAAATTAGTTATATTTAACAGAAAAAGTATTGCAGTAGTAACTGGTATCAATAGTTTTAATTTTCAACAAGCTGTTGTGTCTAGTGTAACCAAAGAGTTGGGATTAGTAGCAAAGGATACAGTTGTACAAGTAGCTAATAATATTTTGTTTTTATCCGATAATGGGGTATACGGAGCGTCTTTTGAAGATTTATATAATTTAAGGGGCAATGAAATGCCATTAAGCGACCCTATAAATCCTACAATAGAAACAATCAATAAGGATTTTTGGCATAACTCAAGCGCAGTATATTTTAATAATCGTTATTATATTGCTGTACCTACTGGCACTTCTCAAACTAACAATACTTTATTAGTTTTTAATTTTTTAAATAAAGCTTGGGAAAGTGTAGATTCTGTAAATTCTACTGATTTTGATTACGAAAAATTAATTGTAGGCGGTAGCGGTTCTAATAGACAAGTATACGCAATAAGTTCTGCAGGCTCTATACACCAAATTACTGGAATTAACAATGATACAGATGCTGTTGTAGTGTCTGTAGGGGGAAGCACACAAAATATTAATATTATAACTTCTGTCACTACAAGGCAATATAACCTAGGTAGTATTGATAGAAAGAAGTTTAACAACTTTGAATTAGTAGCTGGTGGTGAAAATAACGCTAATGTAGTAGTTAGTGCAGAATTAGAAAATACAGACGCTACAATATCCGAGTTGGCTAATTTATCTATTAATGATGCCGATGGGGTTTCCACGCGTGGTAGAATAGGTAACTACAGAGCTTATGGTGCCAAATTTACTTTTTTAAATTCTTCTGGACTAGCAGAGTTTAGAATGTTTAAAGTAGGTGCAGCAATTACATTCCGTTCAACAACAAGTACACAATAATATGGCAAAATTTACAGGAGAAACAAGTTTCGCAAATGGTCAAGCAGTTACTGCTACAAAACTTAATGACATTACAAGCAATTTAAAAATAGCTCAAGATTCTTTTGCTAATACATTTAGCGTAACAGATGGAGTCACGAGTATAGCTGACGGTGGTATTAAAAACGATATGGTTGAAACCTCTAGTAGTGCTACTACTGGATTAGCTGGTAATAAATTAAGAGACGATGCTATTACAACAGCAAAATTACCAAACTCTACGGGTACTTCTGATGGTGTTACTTATGCTAAAATGCAATTTGTTTCAGCTACAGCAAAGGTACTAGGTAGAAAAACTGCTAGTGCAGGGGTTGTAGAAGAAATTTCTATTGATGACAATATTTTATCTGGAGTAAGTAGTAGCCACGATACTGTTGCTTCAGCTAAAGCTATTACGGATTTATACGGTAGAGCAGCACAAGTAAGCCCTAGCTCAGTTGCAGGTAGCACAGAAAGCGTTACTTTAGCAAATGGTTTGATTATTAAATTTGGAAGCATAGCTCGTGCAGCAAATTCTACAACTTTAAATTTTAGTGACTACGGAGGAAATTTTACAGCTTGTTTGGCTGCTATTGTAACAGGATTTGATGCAGATGGTACAGCTTATTCAGAAGCAACAGGCGCGTGTTTAAAAAGCAAAAGTGCAAGTCAACTAGAAATCTTATCTGGTGCAAATGTAAACACCATCGATTTCGTAGCAATAGGATATTAACGTATGTCCAATTTTGACCCAACAGGAACTGGTGGTTATGATTGGTTGTTAAGTACGTACCCAACCGACCCACAAGATTTTACAGTAGATTTTCTTGGTCAAACTTTCGGAGTCGGTACTGACGAATCTAACGAAATTGAATTTACGCCTTTTGATGAAGAAGTAGGTTTTCAAAACATAGGAGAAGGTGAATTAAGTTTTACTTTTGATATTCTTAATAAAGACTTATACAATGATGTTTTTACTAGAGAAGATTTAAATTTTTTAGATAGCCTTGGTGTAGATGGTACTAAATTTGCAAATGATGCTTTTGGCGAAGAAACTGTTAGTGAATTATTAAGAAACGAAATAGGCTATATTGAACCTACGGAAGCAAATCTTTCTACTGCTAGACAACAAATAATGATAGACCCAAATGTAGGAAGTTACGCAAAATTAACTACTGCTGCAGAAGAATATCGTTATCAAGTTGCTAAAAGAAATGAAGATTCATTTAGAAATCAAATTAAACGATTTAGAGGATTTGGCGAACCAGATGAATATGACAATAATGGCAAATTAGTCGGTGGCAGTTATATTGATAATGAAGACGCTTCTAAAGATAGTTTAGCTAGTGCTAAATATCTTTTAGACGGTGCCTTAAGTAAGTATGTTAGCAGCGATGAATACAATTATGAATTTCATACATTTAATGAAGACGAAGACGCATGGTTATATAATAATGGTTTAGCTAATGCTTTTATAAGTGGTATAGGCGATATTACATCGCAAACCGTAGAAGAAACAAAATCTAAATACGAACAAGAATACCAAGCTTATTTAGGTCCAGATTACGATTATAGTTTTGGATTGCATACTGGAGAAAATAATTCTGCTTCTGGTTTAGCTGTTGCAATGCTTTTAGATATGGCTGGGCTTGGTGGTTCTGCTACTAAAATGTATCTAACTTTAGAAAATTGGAATTTTGTAATGGGTGCTATTGAAGGAGTAGCAGAAAAAGTTGCAGATTTAGATGTAGCATTACCTCAAGTAAATCCGTATGAAGCAATAGCGGAAGTTGTAAATCAAAAATTTGTTAATTCTAAAGGAGAACCTATTTTAGAAAAATATGCTAATAAATTAGAAGCTGTATTTCCGTTTTTGATATACAATGCAAGTCCAGAAAATTATGTAGAATTTGCAGATTTATCCGAAAAAATATTTGGTTTTAAAACAGTTGAAGATATGCTTTCTGGTGAATCTACAGGAATGTCATTATTTGATTGGGCGTTAGAAGGTCAAAATTTAGATAGAATTGAAGATTTATCTGATGCAGGCAAATTTTCAGATGTAATAGTAGATAGACCTTCTGGAATAAAAGGATTTGCTGATAATTTAACTTCTTGGGTGCAAAGCGCAGGCGCAGAAATACAAAAAGTATTTGGACCTTTATTAACTCAAACGATTGTTGATTCAGCTTTTTTTGATGGTATACCCATAAGTAGCGGTATAAATGCTATAGGTGAAGTTTTAGGACCTTCTAGTAATAAAGATTGGGTAAGGTATATAGAAAACAAAGGCATTGATAAAAATAATTATACGCAAGAAGATGCTTCTTATTATAGAAATTTATTACAAGATTTTTGGAATACTTCTACAGAAAAAGATTCAAGCATAACTACTTTGCAAGACTATTTGCAAACAATGGGCGATGGTGGTTTAAAAACAGCTTATATTTCTCAACTTAATGACTATGTATATAATACTTATGGTAAGCCTATTGACCAAATGCAGCCTGCAGAATTAGTTAGTTTATTAAACGAATCGTACAATAACGCAGTAGAATTAAACCAAACAATAAACGTTGACGATGCTTCTTTGTATGAGGAAAAATACAGAACAATGCATGCAACGATGAAGTTAAATTATCCTTATTTTGAGGAAGAATTTAATGAAGACCTTAAAATAACCTATGAAAATTGGCTTGAAGCTGCAAAAGCACAAATCGCTCAAAAGAGAGAAAGCGAGTTAAATGAAGGAAATCAATCATTTGATATAGGTGGAGGTTTTGTTTTTAGCAAACCAATGCTTGATGCAATGAAAGAAAAATACCCAGAAATGACCGAACAAAACTGGGAATCCAACTTTGATTATATTATAAGCGAAGGTGAAATAGGTGAAGCATTGCCAGAAAATCTTCAACTAGCTACAACAACTAGCGATGTGTTATACCAATCAGAAGGAGAACTACCAGAAGATGTTTATATTTTAGATGATGCACCCGCAATAGGTTATGAATTTGATATACAAAACATTGGAACTACACCTTACGTAAAAGATTTGTCTACTAATTTAATTTATGATTATAATGAAGAGAGATATATAGATAATATAGGTAGGCAAGATGATAGATATTTATTTCCAACTTTAACTACTGCAGATTTAGTAGAAATGTCTAATCCTGCATCTAGTGCAAAAAAATTAACTAGATTAAGAATAGGAGAATTAGCAAAAGAGGGGCGAGTAGAATTTTCGCAACTGTTTACTTATTTGCTACAAAATTCAAACAACCCTAATAATCCTTTTATTAATCAAAGCGATATAAATCAAAATGCATTAATGCAGCACAAGAATGAAATTCTTGGAACTAGAGTAAATTATAATTATAACGCCACTTATAACAACGAGGGAAAATATAATGGTTTTAATTATACAGACCCTCAAACTAATGAAACAACTTTTTTTCCTATATCAGATTATCCAGTATTGCAGAATGCTGTTAATAATCCTTTAGAAAATACAATGCTAGAGCTAGAGAAGGATGTAGGTGAATATTACTTCATGAAGTACACAGGAGGTAATGCAGATTTATTAGAAAATGCAGAAGATTGGGCAAGGCAATACAACTTACGGTATAGATACGGAGATGAGGGTGCTGTAGCAGAAGGCGTTCCAGGAGCAAATTTAGTAACTATAATGGATTGGTTAGGGTTGCACGACAAGGACGGAAACTTTGTTGGACCTAATTCAGACCAATCATTTCTTAGTTTTGGGAGAATTGATATTCAACAAGGCGAAGAACCTTTTGCTTTGAATTTAAGCAATGATGTATACAACCCTAATTATACAGAAGAAACTGTTTTTGATAATAGGGAATATGAATTTTTTATACACCAAGGTGAATATTATGCAAAAGACAAATATGGCATAACGGAACCATTAGACAACGATAAGGATAATAAAGATGGCACTTATCAGTTCCAAGAAATAACTGCTGAAAGTTTATTAGAAGGTCGCATTAATGGTGAACCAATGACAAGTTTTTTCTACGTAAGAAATCCTTACGTAGGGCAAGGAAATTTTAATGAAACCCAAGGTAATATTGATGAACAAAATCAAGAGTTAGGAGTTGGAACAGATGGCGTAGGGTTAAAAGAAGAACATAGAGACGTGTTACAAAGACTTTGGTACGATGGAATTATTACTTTACCAGAAATTAAAGGTATAGCTTTTCAATCTTGGAGACAATCTCAACCTACTTTTGACCCAGGAATATATGTTACTCCAGATGGAACTTTTTCTGATAGCGCTGGAGACTTTATACCCGAAGAAGTTCTTTGGGAACAAGCTTGGTATGCTTCTGAATTAGGTCAAGGTTCTGCTTATTACGACCAAGTAGATGAAGACGGTAATCCCGTGCCGCTTAGTAGCGATTTTGATGGAGAGCCAGATTGGATATTAGATTACGTACCACCTGCAACTGCAGTAACTGGCGATGTGTACGATGAATCGTTTTTTGCTACTCCGTTTTTTAATGCAGGTGATTATACCGATTTAAATTCTTTAGAATTAGCTTATCAAGACAGGTTAGATTTTATTGACTCTACTAATTTAGATTACAATCAAAAACTTAGCGAAAAAAGAAACGTTAAAACTCAACGTGATAATCAAGAAAATTATTTAAATACATTAGCAGAGTTAGAGGAAGCAAAAAATATAGAAGAATTTTACGATTTAGGCGAATTAAACGTTGTTGATTTTAACGAATATACTCAACTAACAAACGAAAATATTTTATCTAAAACTGATGCAGAATTTAACGAAGAATATGAAAACAGATTAAATGCTTTACAAGCATTACAAGACGATATACCAGAAAACCAATATAACTTTTATTTATCTACCCTTGAATCTGCAAAAAACCAAGCAATAGTTTTAAGAACTTCTGCAAAACAAGCTATAGCATTACAAACGCAATACGATGATTATATAGCAACTAATCCCACAATAGATGATTTTGTGCAGTTGCCAGATTTTATTGTATCGGGCATTGAAGATTTAAATAATTTAGACGTGGCTTATGATGAAAGAAGAAATGAAATACTTTCTGCTACACAAGAAGGTAGCTTACAAAGAACATACGAATTAAATAATTTAACTAATTTATATAATGCACAAAAAAGTTATATAGACGCATTGAATGATACTTCTGCTGCAGATGGAATACAAGCACAATTAGATGATTTGCAAGCTACAGGAAGAACTGAAGATTTAGAAAAAATCACAGAATTAAAAAACAAATTAGCAGATATAAATAATTATGAATTGCCTATATTTGATATAGACGATTATAGGGTTTCTGATGATAAATCAACAATGATAAATGATTATCTTAGCGAATTAAATCAAGGCGTAAAAGACGGAATGATTGGAATAAAAGCTTCAAATGATTTATTTATACAACTTGGGGAATTGTTAGAAACTGAAGATGCTAGAATAGAATTAGAGTTGACTAACGCAGGGAATATAGAAGAAATAACATCATTAACAGAAGAACGTGATACTTTAAGTGCAAATGTAGAAAGTTTGAATACAGCTTTTGAAACAACTGTACCATTTAAAGTTTTAGAAGATTTTATTGTTACTGGTTTTGATAATACAGATGATTTAAACCAATACTACGAAAATTATATTAATCAATTAAACGCAAATGTAGATATGCCAGATGGTTTATCTAACGCTCAGTTTGATTTTATTAAACCTTATTTACAAAATATTGTAGATAATAGAGCAAATGTTATATCTACAGATAAAGAAATAGAGGATTTAAGTAATTTAAAATACATAGAAATAGAAGATTTTGTAGTTACTGGAGATGAAATTACACCAGAAGATGCGCAAATACAATTAAATGAATTTATACAAGGCTTAGATAGTAGTCCTTTAACCGAGCAACAAAAAGCAAACGAAATAGCTGTAGCAACCGCAACATTTAATTTGTACAAAGGAATGTACGAAATTAATGAAAATCTAGATACAGCAACAGAAAGAGTAGAAACACTTGAATCTTATCAGTTGCCTAATTTAAATGTTATAGGAAGCACGTCAGAAAATATAGACAGTATAATAGATGCATATATTGATGCTATAGAGTTAGATGAAAGCAATCAATTAATATCTTTTGAACAAGCTGATAATTTAAAAACTATAGCTGAAAATATTAGAACTAGTAGAAAAAATTTGTTTAGCACTCAATCATTGGCTCAAAGCAAATCTGAAGAAGCTTCAAGCAATCTTGCTGGTTACGAAGCTGAAAAAGCTAAATATGACACATTGTCTACTTATACTTTACCAGATTTTAGCGGAAATGCTTTTGTTGAGGCAATGAATTTGGTTAAAAATACAGACAATCCAACGCATTATTTTGTTAATGAAGATGGTAGTGCTATACAGTCATCCGATAAGCAAAAATATTTAGATGTTTTACAGGAACAATTAGATGCAAGTCCTTTGTCTCAGCAACAAAAAGACGATATATATAACGATGCTAATAATGCGTTAAATACTTTTGTTTCGAGGCAAGGTTGGGTACGTAACACTTATACCCAAATGAGCAAAAAAGAGGAATATTTCCAAGAATGGAAAATTGCAGAACAAGATTTAGCCAATAATAAAGCTTATACCCTTCCAGATTTTACAGTAGATGGTGCTTTGATTGCAATGGGATATGTATATGATTCCGAAAACGATACATATACAATTCCAGAGGGCGAAAACGAAACTAATTTATTGAATACTTTTTTAAATTCTTATGAATCTTCTTTAGATGCAAATATATTAGATGCTAATGAAATTAACCAAATTATGGGTAATGTAAGGCAAGCTGTTATTGCAGGGCAAGAATCAGAACGCAACAATATATTAGCGTTGCAAGGGCAAGAAGATTACGAATATTTAGAAACCGTTACATTGCAAAATGCGGAAGATGCTTTAAGTGCTTTTGAGGGATATACATTACCTCCTTTTGAAGTATCTAGCGCAATGTCCGCAATGGGCTTTATTGAAGCTTTTGATGACGAAGGTAATGCTTTAGATTATTTACAAGCGCCACAAGAAGGTAATATTAATGAATGGATACAAGGATACATTGATACATATAGTAGTTCTTTAGATGCTGGTCCGCTAACAACTGAGCAAAAAAATGCAATACTGCAAACGGTTCGAGATACATTAAAAGCTAACATTGATTTTCAATCTGAGTCGAAGCAATCTATAGATAATGAAAATTTATATAAAGTAGAAGAAGGAAAAAGACTTGTTGCTGAACAACAAATTACTGATTTACAAACTTATACTATTCCAAATTTTGAAGTAACTGCAACTAATCAAACAGAATTAGAAAACTATGTTAATGATTACTTATCGGATTTAAGTTCAGCAGTAGATATATATATTACACAGGAACAATTTGATGCAATAAAAAATGTTGTAGACGGAGTAAAATCTGCAGGTATAGATGCTTTTACTTATGAAGATGATTGGAAAAAAGCAGAACAAGAAATAAAAGATTTAAATAAATTAAAATATGATACAGGATACGCAGGGTTTAATCCAAGTAGTATTGAATTTGGTCCTAATGCGTCTACGGAATTACAACAATTATTAGATAATTACATTGTACAGGTTAATACAGATATAGAAAATGAAGTTATTAGCGCAGCTCAAGGGCAAGCAGAAATAGCGTTTGCTAATAAATTATTTGATGCCTATAAAGATGATTTTGAAATACCAGATTTTCAATTAGATGATTTTGTAACTACATTTAATGCAACCGAAGCTGGAGATTTAGATAGTTTAAATGAAGCTAGGTTTAATGCATTATTTGAATTAGATAATTATCTTGAATCTCAATATATAAATGAAGATGAATTTGATGTATTTAAAGGACAGATTGAAAGTGCTTACGATACCGCTAAAACCAATATAGTTCCTGTTTACGAAATGAAAGAATTTACCGTTACTGGCTTAGATGCTGACGGTACATTTACTTCTTTAGAAAATGAATTTCAATCTAAAATGGATGACCTTGTGCAAAATTATTACGACCAAGGTTATTTAACTTATACAGAATTTAAAGAAGCAGAAGAATCTTTACAATTATCTTACGAAACAAAAAGACAAGAAATTGCTCCAGATTATGTATTACCAGATTTTAGCGTAGAAGCATTTCCAGAACTAGAAGAAGGCGGTTCATTAGATGATTTAAATAGCACCTATGAAGCAGCGGTAAATCAATTAAAAAATTATGTAGAATTTGGATATATTACACCTGCAGAATATTTTTCAAATAGAGAAGAATTAGACTTACAATATAACGAAACTAAAAATAGAGTATCTCCTGTATATCAATTAGAAGATTTTACATCGTTTGGTACTTTAGAAGAAGGCGATGACTTTACAGAAATAGACGAAGCATTTGCATCTGAACAAGAACAATTAGAAAGTTATAAAGACGCTGGGTTTATAAGCCCAGATGAGTATTATACTTTATTAGGTCAGTTAGAAGACAATTATTACTCTAGGAGAAAAGGCATATCTCCAGTATATACTTTGCCAGATTTTACTACAGTTGGTACTTTATCTGAAGCTGACTTGTTATATCAAGCTGCACTAGACAGAATACAAACATTTAACCAATCAGAGTATGGATTCGGAGATTACGTAGACCAACTTGGAGCAACCGAAGCTTTACAATCCGCATATTCAGATGCGCAATCGGTCGTAAAAGGAACATATATTTTGCCAGAATTTACAGTAACTGATACTGAAGGTACTCTTGGTCAATCAGATATACAAGATATGTTTGATAAATACGAAGAAGGATTACAAGAAGATGTATTTGGAGGTATGCTTGCTTTTGCAGATTACACTTCTGCTATGGAAAGCGCAAGAAGTATATTCGATACTGAATACACAAAAAGAAAACCAATAGGACCCATTATAGATGGGTTAGTAGATTTTAACGAACCATTTGATTCTGATGAACCTTATGACTCTAATTTTGGAGAGGGTGAAGCAGAATTTGAATCTGAATATGGCTATGGTGGACAAACAACCGAAGCAGGTATTGCAGGTAGTGGTACAATAGGAGGAAATTATATGGCAAAACTAGACCCAGCTTATCAGCTTGCAGAAATGTTATTCGGTGAAGCGGGAGCAAGACAAATGTTCCCTACAGGCAAAAGCCGAGGATATGCAGATGAACAATTTCAAGAAGATGTACAAGCATTTTTGCGAAAACAAACTGAAGATTCTTTTGATACGCAAGCAGCACTTGCGGGCAAGTATCAAGACCTTGCGGACCAGCAACGTAGATTGCGAAGGGAATCCGACATTTCGCTTATAGGTGAATTTGGTGACAGATATAAACAAAGTATAGATGAGTTATATCCAGAGGGCAAAGAAGCACTAGATGCACAAGCTGCTATATCAAGGCGTAGAGCAGAAGAAGCTAGTGGCGACCTTACTCCGCAACAACAAGCAAGAGCAGAACAACAAGCATATTTATTTGGTGCGCAAAGAGGTAGACAATATGACCCTGTTACTCTCATGACGCAACTTGGCGAAGAAGAAGATATACGTACACAAAGAGATTCTTTAGCTTCTAGTATGCTAGGTCAAACAGCTAATATGGAACGTGGGTTTTATGGGGATTTACCTGGCACTATTGGAGCAGACAGTCCATTTATAAGTGGAGCTGGAGATGTTACAACTCCATTTAATATAGGAGGTATGCAAGATATGGGATTAGTAGGTTATGCTAATCAAGCTAGATTACAAGAATTAGAAATTGCAAAATCTACTCTTGAAAGCGAATACAATACCGCAAGAGCTTTAAATCAAGATAGCCAAGCAAGACAAAAGCTTGTAGAGCTACAAGCTTTAAATGAAGAAATAAATGCGTTTTCTGGTGGATTAAATTTAGTAGAACAAAGCTTTGGAGTAGCTGGTGACATTTTTAATAAGTTTACAGGTATTTTTAACTCTAATCAAGGTTATACTTCAACAACTCCTAGCCCAAAGTATGGAACTATAAGAAGATAATATGGCTATAAGTATTACACAAGGACCAAAACCAAACGCAGGTTTAGCAGCTTTAAGCTATGATAAACTTAATCAAGCAAATGTATTAGGTGCTACCGCTAAGTATGAACAAGGTTTAGCTAAAGACCAAGCTGTAAGCAAAGCATTTGAAAGAATGCAAGATAATTTTCAAAAAGCTCAAATCAATGGAGCTAAAGTACAAGCAGGTATAACACAAAACCCTACAATGTTTATTGAATTAGAAGGTGGCAATGATGCTACTTCTAAAGCATACCAAAGATATATGAATGGTAGTTATACCCAGCAAGACGTATCTGTTCTTAGTTCTTATATTGACGCTGCTAACACTCAAAATCAACAAGCGTTACAAGCTCAACAATTACAACAAGTTCAAGAAGAACAAAGGGTTACAAAAGCGGTTGAATCTTATGTAGGTGCTGCGATAGGAAACACCTTACAATACGCTAAAGACAATGACGTAGATGTTTCGCAAGCTATATTTACAAATGCTTTTTCCGAAATAGGCGATACAATAACAGACCCAAGCGTAAAATCTAGGTACAACGCTTCTTTTTTTAATTTCAGCGACCAGATGGCTAAAACAGAACTAAAGGGTACTGCGTTAATGAAAGACTTTAAATTTTCTGAAAAACAATATCAAGCAATACACGATTTCATAGAAGATGACAATTATACAAAAGCTAGGCAAAAATTAAATTCACTTGGGGTAAACACTACCTACAAAGATAATTATGGCGATATTAAAACTGTATCAAATGCTGATTTAAGAGAAAGATTTGGTCCAGAAAAAAATGTTGAAGATGATGGAGTTGATGGAGTTGATGAAATCGCAGGAAGCACTATAACATATACTTATGAAGGAAGAGAAGTTCCTACAGTAGGAGTATATAAATCTGGAAACAAGTCATTGCCAAAAGCACCACCACAAAGTAAAAAATCTGGTTATTTCTTGCAAGATAAACTTGCTGGTGTATTCGACAGAAAACAAGGAATACCAAAAGTAACAAAAAACGAATTTGAAACTTACACTATTGAAGCGCAAAAAGCATATTTAACAGAACACGGAGAAGAATTTATAGAATCTGAACCAGTAGTGCCATCAAATGTAGGTCCTACAAGTAATCCTAATATTCAAAGTATTAGTATCTCTCAATAATGTATTATGCCAACTGCAACTGTAAAACTAACAGACGGAAGAACAGTAACGCTTCAAGTCAAAGAAGGAACTTCTGAAGCTGAAATATCTCAAGCGGTTACAGAATATTTATCTAAAGGGCAACCACAATTAAAACAAACTCAACCAGATAAAAGTCCTAAATTTGGCGGAATTGTTGCGGGTATGGGTACTGAAATTGGTTTAGGCGCAACAGGCAAATATGGTGGTGCTGCATTAGGAACTGCGATTGCGCCAGGTGTAGGAACTGCAATAGGTTACGGTGTAGGAGCTTTGAGTAGTGGCATAATGGGAAGCATTGCTGCTCAAAAAATGGAAGGTAGGGATACTATTAGTTGGGGTCGTGCTATATCTGCAGGGTTAATTAATTTAATACCTGCAACCGAAGTTAGCAAAGCTGCAATTAAAAGCGGTAAAGTTATTAAAGAAGCCGCTAAGATTGGTGCAATCGAGGGTGGAATTACAGGTGCAGCTGAAGCACAATTAACTAGCATAATAGATAAACGCAAGCTAGGCACTCTTGAAGATACAGCTACTTATGGAATTATAGGTGCAGGTTTAGGTGCAGGTTTAGGTGCAGGTATAAAAGCATTAATAAAGAAAAGTAGGGGCAAAACTCCAGCAGAAATTGATGAAGCGGTTGCCCATAACGATATTACTAAAAATGACGTAGTTGAAGCTTCTACAGCAAACTTAGAAGGAGAAACTATAGAAGCAGTCATAGAGGCAAAGAAACAAGTTGAGCGAAGTAGAAATCATTTTATTTCTGGAAACGCAATAAACGATATACAAAATAATACCAACCTTTCTACAGGTTGGCTTACGAAGGTATACAAATCTCTACCTCCTAACGTTAGAACTTTTTTAGCTAAGTCGGTTCCATCGTTGCCCGTAGGTAGACGTATAGCTGATGTTTCTAATGCTTATGAAAATTCAATAAGAAGCGCAGAAGCAACAGGAGAAAGAGTTGATAAAGCAATAAAACAAAAGTTAAAAACAGACCCAGATGCAGAATCTAAATTAAATAATTTTTTAGACGGAGGAGAATTGTCCGATGATTTAAAAGACATAGAAGGAGCATTAACCGACTACAGAAATGAACTGTACCGACAGCAAGAAATGTTATTAATTATGTTAGACGATGATATGATTACAGGTTTAACTAAAAAACAACGCATTGAACTTGCTAACAAAATACAAGGTTCTATGCAAAATGGAACATACGTTACTAGGGAATATAGATTATTTGTAGACAAAAATTATTCTCCAGAACAAAACAAAATCAATAAAGCAAAATTGGAAATTGCAAAAAATCACGCTAACGAACGAGCGCAAAAACAAGGATTTAAAACAGCTGCTGTTACAAAAGACGATACAGAATACGCTGAAAATTACGTAGAGAGTCTTTTGCAAAAAAGCGCTAAACAAAGAGCAGCTGACCCTCAAGGAGGAGCAAGGCAACCTATAGATAGAAGTTTAAAATCCAGAATGTTAGACCCTACAGCTGATGCTGCTTTAATGGATATGCTAGGTGTAATAACTGAACCTGGAGAAAGGGCTAGAGGAACTATTACTTCCATTAGTAAAATGGTTGCTAGGCAACAAACTGAAAACGAAATAGAACAAATATTGCTTTCTATAGGAATGGCAAAAACAAAAAGAGGCGGAGATTTTCAAACAGTTCTAAGTACAAAAACAGGTAAAAAAGAAATATACGTAGAGCCAGAAACACAACTAGCAATTAATAGATTGTATGCAGATAATTCTATAAAAGAATTTGGTAATGCACTTGTAGATGGTAGTATTACTGCTTTAAATGTTGCTATAGGTACAAGTAAAGCAACAAAAGTTTTATTTAATATGCCTTCTTATTTTGTGCAAGTATATGGAAACGCTGCTACATTAATGCAATTAGGCTATAGTCCTTTTAAACCTATGGGCGCTGATTCAATATTAAGAGTTGCTGGCGGAGATATAGATTTTTTTGCTGACCCTAAAAAAGCCACAAAACAATTACTTGAAAAAATAAGAGAAGCAGAAAAGTATGGCATTAAGGGAACAAATGTTGTAGAGTCTGACATAAGAGCAAATTTTGAAAAAGGTTTTGGTCCAGTAGATAAATTGATTAATCCTGCAGCTAAATTGTACGCTTTGCCAGATACATATTTTAGGTATATTGGATGGTTAAAAACACAAGAGTCATTAAAAAAGATATACAAAAATGCAGACCCAGAAAACATAAAACGAGCTGCAGCTTTATTGATTAATGATACTTACCAGAATTACACTAAATTAAACAGGGGTATTAGAACAGCTACAAAATATGGAGTAATGCCACAATTTGCTTCTTTTACCGCAGAGTTTGCGCGCAATCAATATTACCAAGGCAAGCACATGGCGCAGCTTTTTCAAGGAACTTATGCTTCTGATTTAGGTATTAATCTTGGTCCTGCTGACACTTCTGCAATGAAAGCAGAGTTTGCAAAAAGAGCTACAGGAACAGCAGTTGTTTTTGGTTCAATCATAGCTGCTCAAAAAGGAATAGAAGCAGCGTATGGCGTTAGCCCAGAAATGAAAAACGCTTTTATTGAAAGCGGAGCTCCAGATTATGATAAAAACTCACCTATGCTTGTAAGCCAAACAGATAACGGAAAGAATTATGGGTATATGAATATGTCATATATTGCACCACAGGCATTAATAATGCAGGCATTTAAACAAGGATTCGATGGCACAGATGAAACCAATATGCGAGAAACTTTATACCAAGAGTTTATAGGTAAAGGTTCGTTTTTTGGAAAAGCTTTATACGAAACTGCATATAACACTTCGCTCGAAACAGGTAAAAAATTAAGTTATAAGCCAGACAAACTTGAGGCACTTAAAGAAGCTTTCTTTATGTCTATGTATGATACATTTAAACCTGGGCAAGCAAGAGAAATAGAGAAGTTTATAAAAGCTTATAGGGGTAAAGGACCATTTAAAATTGATGAAGTGTACGCTAGACAAATAGGCTATCGAGTCAACAAAGGTAGCATAGATGACGCTTTTCGTTTTGTTGCAAGAGATACATACGATAATGCTAAATCTAGTAAATCTGCGTACAAAACATTACTGAGATATGGCGCAGATAGAGGGATGCTACAAAGCGAAATAGAATCTGAATATCCAGCTTTAAATAAAAATTATCAAGACGTTATGCAAATTATGATGAAGCATAATAGAAATTATGAAATATGGGGCAGAGGAGAAGACGAGCGAATTGATATATTTAAAAATGCAGGGGTAAGCAGTAAAGATATTTTATATATATTGTCTGGTGAAGTGCCAGATTTGGCTATAGACTTAACCCAAAGCACCGCAGAAGTTATTGATAGTTTTGGATTTGATTTTAAAGATAAATCACAAGCAAATAAAGAAGCGATTAAAAACAAGATTAAATCAGAAGTTCAAAACCCAGCAGAAGCACGTAAATATATGAATTATATATATAGGAGCTTTAAGAAATCTAATTATTCTGGTCGCGATAGATTGTTAAATGGTTTAAACAAAGCAGACCAAATAGACTTTTTAGAAAGTCGCGGATACAGCCAAAATAGAGCATACTTAATGGAACTAAAAAACAAGGGCGTTATATCACAAGAGGTGTTTGATAGGCTATAAAAAACGCCCTCTTGGCATCAAAGCAAGAAGGCGTTTTCCTAGGATTCAATTAGGAGAGGAAATGATTTAAACTCTCCCGCTGCAGATTGCTCATGCAGCTTACCTAATACTTATGAAAATAAGACAATATCGAATGCTAGTCAGAACTAATTAACTAATACTCAATGTTATTCACTAAAAGCTTTTCTTTAGCTTGTGTCAACTTATTTTTAAGATTTTGTATATCTTTATTTAATATTTCGTTTTGTTTAGTAATGGTTTCGCAAGCGATAGTCATTTGGTGTAACCCGCTAGTTAATATATTTTCTGTTGAATTTTTGTATATGCTTTGTGACATTATTGGAATCTCCCGATTTGGTTTATGAATTTAAATTTACCCATAAGGTCGCGCTCTCCCTCTCGGTTTTTCGCAATCTTATAGCTTAGTTCTAAGTAACTTGTTTTACCGTCAAAGACTCTGCAATTTTGCAGGTCTCCGCCCCTAGCCCACATAAGTAAAATAACATCTGCATCATTTTCAATATCTCCGCTATCTTTAAGGTCGTGCATTGATAAACCAGAGTCTCTCTTTGCGCCCTCTCTGTTGACTTGTGCCAACAAGATAACGGGTATATTAAGCTCCATAGCTAATTGTTTTATCCTATGGGAAACTAATGCTATACCATCATTTTTACTCATACGAGTGTCGTACGGTACGAGTTGCAAGTAGTCAATTACTAATGCTTGTATCTTACTTTTGCGTTTCATTGACCTAGCTTTTGACCTCAACTCATCTATATTACGAGCAAAATGTTCAACAACTATAGGTGCTTTTTTAACTTTTTCAAGAGCTTCAAACACACGATTCTTTTCATCGTCTGTAGCTACGTTCTCTCTAATTCGTCTAAGATTAACTGCACTTGCTGTTTGTACCATTCGTTTCATAAGTTGTTCTGCAGGCATCTCAAAACTAAATATACCGATAGGTAAACCGTTCTGTACTGCTGCTCGCAAAACTATATTTAAAGCCAGTTGGCTCTTGCCGCACGAGGTAGGTGCTGATATGACAAATACCTCACCTTTACCAATACCACCTTCGTCAAGTTTCTCATCGAGATGCCCGATTCCAGTTGATAATGCGGTAAATTCGTAGCGATTTTCTGCCATTGCAGTAAGCTTATCTTGCAATAAATTACCTGCGTCAGCAAATGTATCTTCGGTATTTGTACGGTCTGCTATCTCCGCAAGCTTGCTCTCCATCCTAGTTGCCTCATAATGGGCTTCAGAACCCCCTACAATCGATTCTATTGTATCACGCGACATACGTATCAGACCGCGTGCAATCGCCTTGTCACGGACGATATTAGCGTAGTATTTAGCAGATGTAGTTGTCTCCACTCTATCCGATATATATTGTATACCTAAAAAGCTATCTACCTCGGCTTCTAAACCCTTGGCTTTAACCCTTTCTAGTATAGTAATTTCATCTATCGGGTAGTTTTTCTTATGCAACTCGTCTATTATACGAAATAATATACGTGGTCGTTCTACGTAAAAATCATCTACGTTGATTATTTGTGTAACGCTATCGTATACACCTTGGTCCTCTGACTTGATTAAACAAGCGACAACCGCTTCTTCCGCATCCAATGAATACGGTACTTGTAATGCCTTGTCTGTCATTTTATGTTAAAACTCCGTCATCTATATATCGTTTTTCCATACCCCAATATATATCTGCACGAGCCTTAACATAAAAATTCTTTAGCACTTCTTCTTTTGTTTTTCCAGGTACTTCTATACCTCTGCGAGCTTTTTTGTACTCGTCTATGTAATCATTTTTATTGCTCATAAATCGTTTAATTCTGTGGGTAATTGTTTTGTAGAAATCATACGTTTGGTTTCTAACCAACACGCCATATTCCATAAGACTGCTCCGAAGTGGTCTTCATCTGTTTCCCCATCTTTGCACGCCATCAAATGCCTATAAGCGGCATCGCAATATCTCGATAAAGGTATACCTTTTTGCCAATTATCTCTTCCGTATTTGTTAGCTCCATCTTCAAATCTTTTTGCCATAGCTTTAATAGCTATAGTTGGGATTAAAGATGGTATACCTTTACCTAGCATAGAGTCACGAACTGCACCCGTATCGAATGCAGTCCTTGCTCCACTATCGGGTAACTCCGTCATTAAAACGGTGCTTCCTCTTTAACACTAGAAGTCTTAGCTTTAGCTTCTTGTGGTTCTTGTAGCGTACCTCTGAGGTATTTTTTACCATTCTTAGATTCGCCTTTCCATAAAGCTACTTGAATAGTCTCGCCTTTCCAGTTTGCTTTACCTTTTACGTTAGGTCTTTTTGACCCTTCTTCTACATCCTCTGCAAAGAGAATAATAGTATTTGTATCATCATAGTCAGCCATTATATTAGGTCTCCTTTATTAGTTTTAGAAATCGTTTTTCCGTGTGTATTAGTCGCATCATCATCTTGGCTTTCGTCAAGATTTAAAAGCCCTCCGCAAGCGTATTTACGAGCATAACTGCTAGAACTTCCAGTCATTTGACTTGGTGACATACCTTTTGAGTCCATAGCTTCTCGTGCAAATGCGCTGACCGAAATACTTTCATCGCTTTCGCAGTCGGCTAATGTAATTGTAGCTCTAACATACGTTTTTTCGCATACTGCCACTACTTCATCTTGCATTAAAAAAACGCAATTTAATTTTTTAAGAGGTTGCTTTAATGCTTCCGTTATATCTTCTAGGGAACGATATTTATAATTCCCGAATTTATTGTACTGATTCTTTGGCGCGTGCAAAGTTGTTTGCAGTATATTTAATTTTTCTTTTATGTTCATAGGTTTTTTAAAACTTTCTTATAGAGTTTTACTCTATCACTTGTGTTATTGCAAGCATTAATTTCAGATTTTTTTACCCCAAATTTTTTAAGTGAAAATATTTGTTTTTCTTTTTTAAGTCTGCCAAATCTCTTGCCTAATTGGACAACTCCAGAAGGATGCCAAATGTTAGTTCCTGGTTGTTTTAAATATTTAACAAGCTTTTCAAGGGATTCAATAAAATTTAACTTAGAATTATTTTTTGCGTATCGTCTCCAAGAGTTGTAAATCTTTCCCTCCCAAGCATTTGCTTGTCTATGTATTACACCTCTTATAATGCCAGATTCATGGTCGTGGTCAACAACTGCGTCTTCAAATTCTATGTCTAAAATAGGACAGCGTCTTGGCTTATTGGCTATGCGCCATTGTTTTAATTCACTTTGGCTTAGATATTTCATTAACTGCAGTTATTTTTATATAAGGTTTGTTTTTAGTTATTAATTTCTTAACAGCTTTTTCATCATTAGCCCATCTTGTAGTATAGCCCGTATAATCTGGGTTCATATTTGTATGCTTATAAAATATTTCGTATTGATTCATAATTCTATTATTTTATTTATTGGAAATATCACTCCTTTACTGCTGTTATTGTCGCCCCCGTTCACGTCTCGCGTAGTAAATAGGTAAGGTCTAACTAAATCTTTTAAGGTCTCCGTAGGTATAATTATAAAGAGGTCGTTCAAAGCTATACAATAAAACCTTGCTTCTGTTGTGGCTATGCCACTTGGTTTGCCTCTGGACTCGTATTCAATAAAAATATTACCAGTTTCACTAGCTTTCATATCTCGTTTAACTTCAATTTTTTCGTTTGATAAAATGTCAGCTAGTTGCTTTTCAGCTACCTGCCCTAACTCTAAATCAAATCTGAAGTCGCTACAAAAATCCATTAATCTACTAGTATTATAAAATTTCCGTTTGGTGATAGTCCGACTACATTGTAGTCAATAAATTCTAATGCCTCTTCTTCGGACATTCCATCTTTCTTGAAATGCCTTACCATTTTACTCAATGAATAAATATAAGCGCCAGTAATTAAGTCTTTGCCTATTTGCGTAGATTCTAATCCGTCTAAATTAATGTTTCGTTCGCTCATTTAGTTTTCATCCAATCCATTTTGTATAGTCTGTTTAAATACCTAAATCTTGTAACACCTTTTCGCATTTGTGTTTTAGTCCAGTTCTTATGGTAGTGCTTCTTGCTTTCTGTACAGATACAAACACTCGTAATCATAGGCTCATAATGCAAATCCATAGTTTGTTGCAACCACTTGGACTCAATCGCTAGTTGCGTGCAGTCTTTCTCTTCGTAGAACTTTCCTCCAGTTCCTTTCGTATTCCTGCACTTATAGTCAAACAAATGCACTTTCCCGCCTACATCTGCTATTAAATCAACTGAACCTGCGCTTTTCATCTTATCGCAGTATAATATTTTTTCGCAGGCTAATGGCTTAATATTATTCTTGTCTATAAAATCCAAAAAAGGTTCTACCCATAAATCGTAAGGCGTATTATCTTGCATCAAGCCCCCTCCTCCGATTCTGTGGTTTAACACGTCTTCAAGCCTTGCGTGTACTGCTGTCCCAAATGCGCTAGAAGTGATTTTCTTTTGTGTCGCAGGGCAAACCCTCTGTCCGTACTTTAACTCTTGTATTTCTTGAACTGATAAGGATAAATCTTCTCTTGCTAATTCTACCAACTTACGAGGTATCCAAATATTGTGCAAAAAATCGGACATTTGAATAGATAAAATTGTCGTAACGCTCGGGTATGCTTTAATTTTGCGTGCTTGTACTGGCGTTTTTGCCTTTGTTAAAAAAGGCGTGCTTGTGCAGTCGTAGAAATGTCCTCCCATATTATTTGTTTTTTATTGGTTTTCTTTTTGTGTTAGCTTTTTTAGATAGTAATTTTATAGTTCTCATATTTAATAAGGTTCTATGTGCATAAAGTTGTTTGTGTCTTTGTTTGGTATTGGTCGGACAATTTTGTCTGATGGATAGACATTTTTGTCTGTGGCTTTTTTAAGTCTAGTCTGCCAATAAATCTCCTTTTCGGCTTTTTGTAGTATTGCATTGTTGACGCTATACCAGTTCGTTTTATCGTAGCCCCTTCTGTTGTACTTGCCGACCAAAACTGCACCCTCTTTGCGTAGTTTGTTAAGTGCGTTTTTAATTTGATTGCTTGTAAAAAATGGCATAGATTCTGTCCAATTTTCGTAAGTATTAAATGTCCAGTATTTGCCATTGTGCTTATTGCGTTTCTCTTTTTTATTTTTTAATACAAAAAACAAAATGTTGTGCAAGACAATAGCGCAATTTATTCCATATTTTTGCGCATGGTCTACTTGCATTGTAATGTATTTCATTAATCATTTTCTTGTGTTTCGGAATATTCTGTTTCCATTTGTTCAACCGCTTTGTCAAATAACTTTGCGGGAAGAAATTCAAAAGGTAAGTTCTTAGGCTTATATACTTTCTCGTTGTACTGACCCTCAATAATAGCAAAAACAAATCCACTTCTTGCACCAAGTTCCATAGCTTCTTTATATTCGTTCTCGGCTTCCTCCAATGTTTCAAAAGTATTGATTATAAAGCCCCCTATGCCCCTTTGTATTGCGCTTGCATAGTTCATCTTGTACCTCCGTTCTGTTCTCTTATAATTCTGTTCTGCTCAACTGCCCAACTATCTATCCCAGTTCCTTCGCAGTCTTCGCAAATAAAATAATCGGGGAAATTTTGTGAGTCCCAGGTGCCTTGACCTCCGCAAGCTTCACATTGTTCAATGTACTCAAGTTCCTGCACTTTGTCTTGTCGTAAATCACTCATTGAGTTCCTTTCTAACCTTGTTCCAGTACAATGCAAGGTTTTTCTTCACTAATGGATTAATTTTTTTCCAAGCGTACGGACCTCCGTTCCACATTTTTGCGTAAATTTCTGCGGTTGGTTGCTCGCCCGTCTTCGCTCTGTATATTTTACCCCAATAATTTAAATAATAAAAACAAATTTGTTTGCTTTTTTCTTTGTCAAATCTGTCTTCTAAAGTGTAGTTCATTTTATAAAATTCATTTACATCTTGAACAACTGCAGGCGTAATTTGTAAATAGCCCACCGCTTTCCCGTTGTCCCCTATTGCTAGGGGATTCAATGCGCTCTCAACAACGGCAAGAGCAAAAATCAAATTTTCAAAAGTAGTCATAATTTTTTATTGGCTACCTCCATTTCTTCAAGGTGTTCATGTATATGAAAAAATGAATCATATAAACTATTTACTTGTTGAGATGTCTCTTCTAAGTTTTCTATTTCGTGGTAAGGCATCTCTTCAACTTCTTTTGGCGTGCCTAAATAATCCACAACCTTTTGTATGTCCTTATCATGTTTTAATTCAGCTAAGTAATCACTTGCGGTTGATAAACTTTCAACGATTTGCTTTAGTTTTTCTAAGTTAGGCATCTTGCACCTCCTTTACTACTAGATTGTTATCAATGATTTTGATTGCTTCGTCTAATATTTTTTTGTTTCTTTCATCCCCACAATTAACAAAATCATCTCTAATATTTCCTAAGTAAAAACCTTTTAATGTGACATAGTCATTAGAACTAAGGTTTATTATGTATCTTGTTTCTTCTTTTGGTTTAGACATTATGCACCTCGCTTTCTCTCTCTGTTTTAATTCCGCTCATATAATTGTCGATAGCATACCACAAAGCCTTTTTGCTAGTGTATCCAGTATTTAAAGGCGTAGTTATTCCCCCGCCCGTATTGACTATTTGATGTAATTCATAGCCACCATAAGCGCCCGCAAGGCAATAATTCCCAACTTGAGATTCATATTGCCCTTGTTCATTTTGTAAATAACTCTTTAAAGGGTTATTCGTGATTGTGTTGAGTCTGTCTATTTTTGACTCTAAGTCTTTAATTGTAATTTTCATTTGATTATTTATTTAATATTTTTTGATTTAATGTTAATTATTTTAAATTGTCAATACTTTTTTTTATTTGTTTAAAAGTTTTGCACTTCCTTTTATTAATTTAGGAAATAATTGTTTTAATTTTTTTGCTTGCTGTTCTTCCGTTAATTTCCCGTCTAAAATATCATTTATAAGCCTTAATTGCTTTAATGACATTTTGTTTATTTCTTGATTGTTTATAGTTCCTTGAAACTCTTTTTGCATTGTCATATTGTTTTATTTGGTTATTTCTATCAGTAAAAGAATATCCGCAATGTGTTCCAATGCTTCAATATCTTTCTTTTTTGCGTTTGTTGTCAATTTCAACCGATTAATTATATTGTAAAGCGTATCTAGATTAATTTTATTCATTTGATTTATTGTTTTAATTGTTTAAAGATTAGCGTAATTAATGGTTGATTTAATACGTGAAAAATTAGAGTCGTATTTAGGTTCTAGTTCGTCCTCGGAAGATTCATTAAAGGCAATTTCAATGCCCTTGTCTTTTATAAGTGCAGTTAGTTTGTTAGCGTCGCAATCTTCTTCTAAATAAAAGCAAGCTTCCTCTTGATTAAAGAAAGAAAAATCGCTAAATTGATTTGGCTCAATTTTAAAAGCCTGCAAATCATATTTTGATATTTTAATAAATCCATGTGAACTGGTTGAGATATAATTTAATTTAATTTTATTCATTTTATTTTTATTTGTTGATGTTTATTTTATTTGTTTAAATCGAAAAGGCTTTTTGGTAAATTGTCTAACAATTTATTTAAAGTTGATTGCGAGATATTGCGCGCTTTTCTTCCGTCTAAATAAGCGTTTATGTGTTTGCTTGTAGTTCTACTAAAATAAGTTGACGTTTTAAAAAAGCCGTGTCTGTCTCGACCTGCCACGCAGGTATCATAAGAGAATAACAATTCTCTTTCATTGTCTTCAGTTATCAAAGTGTTATTTTTATTTAATGTTTTTACTTTCATTTGATTTATTGTGTTTAAGCGTTATTAAAAAGAAAGGTATCCAAAGCGCCTTGTCTTGTTCTGTTTAAGCGTTCATTGATACCCATAAAGTCGGAGTCTGTAACTTGCCAGCCTTGCAAGCAATTTTTAGGAGTGCAAACGTCATAACCATATACAACATATTCAACACGCAATTGCTCGTCCTTAAACTCAAAAGAGTAATTGCGAAAGCCTTCTTTCTTTAATTTAATTTTATTCATTTGATTTATTGTTTTAATTGTTACCCTTTTTAAAAGGATTAAAGCAAATAAATTACAATAATTTTAAATTGTCAACACTTTTTTAAAAAAAGTTTAAACTTTTCTAAATTGTTTCAAAATAGTCCTAAAATAGCACCGCTTAAAACATGTTTAAAAGAGGGTAAAAAAGAGAGTGCTAAAAAGAGGGCAAAAAGAGTGCTGAAAATGCATCTTCTTTAATAAGTATTTTTTTAAACTTCATAGAGCAGAGGCGGGGAGGGGATTGCTTCGCAAAATTTCGCTTCGTGTATATATACATAAAACGCCCCTTAAAAATTTAGTTGCCCTATGGGGCTTGACAAAGTTTCGTCTTTTATATAACTGTTTGGTTATTGTTTGGTATAGGTCGGACAAAATTGTCCCATCCATCAGACAAAATTATCCCATGAGTGCTGAAGCGGAGTTAAAAGAAGAGATAAAACAAGCAATTATGCAAGTTGCTGAAGATAAAGAACTTGCAAAAGTCAAGAGCCTGTCTAGAATTAAGCCAGAAAAGGTAGCGAAAATACTGTATTTGCACGCTATTGGGGTGTCGCAAACGCAAATGGTACGCAAATATAGCTTTCACCGCGGTACTATAATCAATACATTGGTAGATTATGCGGATTATAAGAACAAATTTAGAGAGTTAGGAGGTCAATTATCTGCTAGAAGTTATGTAAACTTAGAGAGCCTAGAGGAAGATTTAATAGAAACCGTTAGGGAAAAGATACATACTGGCGAATATCAACCTACTCCTAGAGATATTAAAGAAATTAGCATAGCTAAAGCTAACTCTGCGCGGCAAGCATTAACTGCTAGGGGTGAAGCTAGTTCTATTACTGAAAATAGAAATGTAGTTACGCAAGAAGACTATGAAGAGACTATACAAAAAGCAAAAGAAAGGCTTAAAATAATAGAAGCGGAGGTAATAGATGGCGAAAACGAATCTTAATAAACACCAAAGGGATGCTTTTAACAAAGCGCATTCAATACTATCTGAACATTTTGAACATTATGGATTAGTAGTATTAGACGAAGAAGACATATTAGAATATGATTACTCTAAATATTACATAGGGAAAATGTTATTTAGAGAAGTTTCATCTGAAATGAACAAAGACGAGATTGAATTTGTAATGGAAGATGAAATCATAGACGAAGAAGAAGATGGAACTTAGCTTTACACCGCACCCTATATTAAAGCCGCCAACTGACAAGGAAATAGTATCTCTAGGTGAACACGACCCTAAGATTCTTAAAGAGTTATATAAAGCGCACGAAGGTCGTATTCGCGCTTCGGAGGAAGACCCTATAAGGTATGGTTTTGATTTAGCGGGATGGGAGCGAATGTATGAAGGATTGAATGAATACAATGAATGCTTAGTTCTTGGAGGTAATAGAAGTGGTAAAACTACAGGTTGCGCCAAGATGGTTATGAAAGCTGTAACTGAAAACCAAGATGGGCATCTTATATGTTTTTCGCAAAATATAGATACAAGTATTAAGATACAGCAAAAAGCTGTATGGGATATGATGCCGAAAGAGTTCCGCAGAAAGACAAAGAGTACAGAGGGTTATATTAATTACTCTATGCAGAATGGATTTACAGGGCAGTC